>Ga0116163_1000620_pt1 | contig 24360 bp, 19 predicted proteins | sample AD_UKC107_MetaG_FD_89889 | JGI IMG/M metagenome (GOLD analysis project Ga0116163, IMG submission 89889) | Active sludge microbial communities of municipal wastewater-treating anaerobic digesters from Hong Kong - AD_UKC107_MetaG | ecosystem: Engineered > Bioreactor > Anaerobic > Digestate...
GGCATCCGGGAATGCGGCAATTCTATTTTCTTCAAGCGTTACGCCTTTTACCTCGATAAAGCCTTTTCGGTTCTCATGTTCGATATAAAAATCCAGCCGGGAATTTTCATATTTGATTTCCGGTTGGATGAGGGTGGTTTCCGGGAATAATCCTCCCGCTTTGAGCCATTCAAAAACCGCTTTGTTGGGTGCCTGAGAGTCAATGTTAATGAGTAAGGTGCCTTTTTCTACTGCAATTAAATCAAAGGTGGTTTTTCGATTTGGGTTGTGACTCTTTTCCAGATAAACCGTACTTCCCGGCAACAACAACTCTTTGCAGCGACCGGTGTTTTTTACATGACATAAATGCTGCTGCCCGTCAATTTCAACATTGGCAACAAACCTGTTTGGGCGGTTTATGAACTTTCCCTGATAGCTGTTTAAATACTTCATGTGTGAAACCTCGATTCTAAAAGTGATGAGAAAAAATCTTGTTGAATATAATGGGCAATTGAGTATAACATTTCTCGAATGCGTCTGAGAATCAAAGACGTTTAATCGAAGGTTTTTTGAATTTTATTAATTAGGGGCTGCTGAAAAACTAAACAAGTCCCCGCTTGGGCGTGGTGAAGTTTCGAAGAAACTTCTAAGAAGTTCCACTTGTGGAACTTCACGGACCTTGGTAGATGGTAGGGTGGGTCTTGAGAAAATAAGATGAATAGTAATGTTTGTGTTATCGTATTAAGATCCCCTCTGCCAAAAGTGGTAGAGTTCCCTGGGAACTCCACTCACTCCCCCAAGGGAGGATTCATGTAGATGCAAGGTTTTGGACAAAATTCTCTTAAAAATCTTGCATTAAAACACATAAAATTCGTTGTGTTGATTTATTTATGGTTATACTGAGTTTTTCAGCAACCCCTAATTAAAAGGGAAGGTTTTAGGTGAAATTGTGAGATTATGTCTATCCTGTTATCTCGGAACCTACTCCTTTTTAAGTTTCGGTATTTATTTCAGATTGTTTGTATGATTTTTGAGATACTGTTCAAGTGTTGAATTTGAAATTGTTGTATAGTTCAACGTCTTTTTATCCGCACGCTTATTCATCATTCCGAGGACAAAGGACCGTTTGTATTTTTCAATATGATCAACGGAATCCCATTCATAGAGTCCCTGCCAAAAACCCGTTTCTTTGTCGACAGTCCATATTTTTTGCCTGAAGCCATAAGATCCTGCAATCATCGGGATAGGAATCAATGAGAGGTATTTGTTGGTTTTAAAACCGAATTTTTTAAATTTGAAATTAACGATGAATACCGCAGGGGTGGATAATTGTTTTTTTCTTTTTATCTTTAAATTTCTGAAGATTACATACGTTTCATTCTCTTCGGTTTTTAAGTTCAGGCCTGAGTACTTAACGGGAAATTGGATTTTTCCCGTTAGTAAGAATTTTACGGCCCTGAAAAAAGAAACAGCTGCAGAATGATGAAACTGATTTTTAATAGACAAGTTAACACTTCCTATACCGGATAATTTTATAACCTTGATAAGTCCAGTTTAATAGAGTTCTGTTTTAGAATGCTCGATATCTTCCACCATTTTTTCAGCTGTTTTTTTCGCTCTTTCAGGAAAATCAGGTGACATGCTTCCAGTTACAATATACTTTTTTGCCTGTTTGGTGTTGACATAATTGGAAAACCTGTTAAAAAATTCCTCAACGAGATCCGTGTTATTTTCCTGAGGTCCCATGCAGGTGATTAACAGGGAAATCACCTTGTTTTCTATGAAAGATTTATGATTCGGGGTTCCATAACCCTTTACAATCGAAAAATGCCGATCAAACAGGGATTTGATCTGTGAACTGATATCCCAGCCTATCAATGGAGAGGCATAGACGATGGCATCGGATGAAAACATCTTTTCAAAAATGGACTGTACATCATCTTTCTGCACACATCCAGGTTTATCGTTGGATTTTGTGCAGGCCCAGCACTCAAGGCATCCATTGATCTGATAATCTGTAATACGAATCCTTTCCACACTATGTCCTTTGTTTCTGAGATTTTCTTCGTAAAGATCCAGGACCTTCGCTGTATTTCCGTTTTTTCTCGGACTTCCCAAAATGTTCAGTATTTTCATGATTAAAAACTCCTTTTATATTTTTTACCGTAAAAGATGATTTCATCAGAATTCTTCATTTTCTTCCACGGGTTTCCTTTATTTTCAATTGTCTGTACCTGTTAATAATTCAATATTGAACTAATGAGATAAAAATAACGAATAAACATACAGCACAATAAAAACTTGGATGCGCTTAATAGTTCAATAATGAACTATATGGCTAAAAAAATTTACGATAAATTCTCAATAGCTCTTAGTATCAGTTGCACAAGAACGACTTTTTCTTCTTCATCAAAATTTTTGTACATTTTATTCATCAGTCTGGCGGAGAGTTTATCAAATTCTTTTCTGAACGCCATTCCTTTTTTGGTTGCGACGATATAAGTAACCCTTCGGTCGAGATCACATCGTACCTTTTTGACATATCCGGATTTTACCAGTCTGTTTATAATCTCAGTGATGGTGGATTTCTGTTTTAAAAGGGTGTCGTATATTTCTTTGATCTGTATCCTTCCGTCATATTTATAAACCATATAAAGGACAGAACATTGGCTTGGATACAGCTCGCCATTACTCGCTTCTTTTAGTTCTTCACGCAAAAATTCGTTGATCAATGTACTGAGTATGGAGCAATAACCTGCCAATCCCTCAAGTGTTTTTTTCATCTTATCACCAATGAATTATAGTTCAAAATTGAAGTAATGTCAAGGGATAAACGAGCATTTTATTTTTACGTATTTGATTAACGTGTGAGGTGGCCTTTAAGTGACGAAACTCGCTTGTTAACCGTCTGATAAGAATAATGAGAAGGGGTTGTGTAGGATGTGATTTCAAAGCCAATGCAATCGGAGTACCTTTTGCCATGCTCTTTTTATATAAAAACTTGACTTAGAGTACACTCTCAAGTGTATGTTTGTTATAGCGAATCCACGATGAGCAGGCAGTTTTTTCTGTCCATTCGATGATTTGCAGGAGTCAACTTTGATCCAATAAATATTTTCATAAAATGGAGGAATTTAATGGACTATCGAAAACTTGCAAGGGGAACGGAAGAACTCAGCGTACTCGGTGTGGGTGCCAGTTCGATTCAGATGGCGAGTGAAAGGGAGATAGAGGAAACGATTTCATTTGCATTGGAAAAAGGAATTAATTTTTTTGACATGGCATCAGCTGAAGCAAAGCCATTTGCACCCTATGGCCGGGTGATGTCGGGCAGTCGTGACAAGGTCTATTATCAGATCCACTTTGGTGCCAATTATGAAACGGGTGTGTACGGCTGGACGACCGATCTTGATACGATCAAACGCTCTATCGACTGGCAGCTTCGCATGCTGAAAACGGATTATATAGATTTTGGATTTATCCACTGCATTGATGAAGTGAAGGATCTGGAAAAAGCCGAGAAGAGCGGAATCATCGATTATATTAAACAGTTACAAGGTGAAGGTGTGGTCAGGCATATAGGGCTTTCTTCCCATACACCGGAGATAGTCAACAGAGTTCTGGATAGGGACCTCATTGATCTGCTGATGTTCAGTATCAACCCGGCTTATGATTATCAGCAGAAAGGGGAATTTTCTATCGGCAGCTCTGATGAACGAATGTCTTTGTATCGGCGCTGCGAGGCCAAAGGAGTAGGAATTACAGTGATGAAGGCCTTCAGCGGCGGACAACTCTTAAGTGAACAGTCTTCCCCGTTTAAAAAGGCATTGACTGAATACCAGTGTATTCAGTATGCACTGGATAAACCGGGGGTCTTAACGGTATTACCGGGTATACGTGGAAAGGGGGATCTTGAGCGTGTGCTTGGTTTTGTCGATGCTCCGGCAGAGGAACGGGATTATTCTATCCTCGGCTCACTTGCCCCGCAGGATGTTGAGGGAATCTGTGTCTATTGTAATCACTGTCAGCCCTGTCCGGCAAATCTTGATGTGGGGCTGATCAACAAATACTATGATCTGGCGAAAGCAGGAGATGCGCTTGCCAGTGATCATTATGAAAATCTGGAAATAAAGGCGGATGCCTGTGTCGGTTGCGGGCACTGTAACCACCGCTGTCCGTTTAAGGTGGATCAGGTCTCGCGAATGAAGGAGATTACCGCGTATTTTGCCTGAAAAGGACAGAGAATAAAACAAAAAAGAGCAGTCTTTTAACAAAGACTGCTCTTTTTTTCTGGTGGGCCTGACAGGATTTGAACCTGCGACCTCTTCCGTGTGAAGGAAGCGCTCTCCCACTAAGCTACACGCCCGGTTTGCTCCTGTATTATAACACAGAAAGCTGTATTTCAACAATATTTTTTTGAAAGAGTTTGACCTTGAACTGTCATGGTATGTTAAAATCAATGTGGAAGGGAAAATGGGAGGGTTTTTTTGAAACAAAAGATAAGAAATTTTTATGAGGTGGGGCTTGGAATATTATTTATTCTCACAATTTATATGGGATATTGTACAATCTTCTTTAACGATTTTAGTGAGGTTAAGCATCTCGCTGAATACTGTTTTATTTCGGGGATGAGTGTGGGAGTCATCTTTCTTTTTTCCCCATTTTATTACAGGATAAAGGGAAGGCGGATGCCTGACTGGTTATACTTTAACTGTATGATTAGTATTTTGATTATTTTAATAGCCACGTTTGCGGTTCAGCTGAATTTGGAAGGGGTATTCTGGTTTATACACCTTATCAATCCGGTGGCATTGTTTCTCTATTGGATCGTGTTTTGCGACCACAATAGTATTACCAAACCGTCTATAATTGCAACCGTTGTTGTCTTCCCAATCTGTTATATTGCTTTTTCCTATATCCTGTTACGAATAACCGGTTACTGTGCTTTTCCAGCCAACCTGATACTGGTTGGAAATTCATATTTGATCCAAATAGCCATTATTGCCGGATTGTGCACCTGCTTTTTGGGATTGGGCCATCTTTTACACTTTTTAAACCGGTATATACATAAAAATTCTACGGTTGGCAAAAAATCAGGCGATGAATTTTGTGAGGAGAATATAGAATAAGGTAACCAATACAATTCTAAGAATCTTAGAATAAAGAAAAGGGTTGTTATAGAGAGAAAAATGCAGCTATGAGGAGGAAGAACATGTTTAAGTATCCGAAAACAAAAAAAGTAACGGTGGAAGAAAATCATTTTGGCCGGATGATTCCCGATCCGTACAGATGGATGGAGGATGAAAATGATCCTGAATTGATGTCATGGATTGAAGAGCAGAATAAACTGACGTATTCGATCCTGGACAGAATTCCTGAAAGGGAGAGTATCAGGAAACGGTTGAAGGAACTGTACAATTTTCCGAAGTATCATTTCACCCTGATCGTTGCCGGAACAAAGATCATCTATGGCTATAACGACGGACTTCAGAATCAGGATGTCTTTTATATCCAGGAGGGTCTCAACGGAAAAGCGGAAATCCTGCTTGACCCCAACACCCTGTCCGAGGATGGAACGGTAGCCGTCACGCTGAACGGCCATTCAAAGGATAATAAATATCTAGCGATTCTTCAGGCAAACTCGGGTTCCGACTGGCAGACACTCAGAATTCTGGATCTGGATAAGCGGGAATTTCTACCCGATCAACTCGCCTGGATAAAGTGGACGTATGCCGCATGGTGTGGAGACGGGTTCTTTTATTCGGGGTATGACAAACCGGAGGCTGGGAAAGAACTCACCGCCAAGAATGAAAATATGAAGGTGTATTATCATAAACTCGGCGATGATCAGCGTCAGGATAAATTGATTTATATGGATGAAGCACATCCTTTGAGGTATCATACGGTTATGACGAACGAGGATAGAACCTGGCTGATCCTGAACACTTCGGAAGGGACTTCCGGCAATCAGGTCATGATCAGAAAAACGGATGCGGAGAATGAACCGTTTGAAATACTCTTCAAAGGATTTGACAACGAATATGAGTATATCGGTTCAGAGGGGGATCGTCTCTTCTTTCTGACAAATGAGGGCGCTTCAAACAAGAAAATTGTAGTGGTCAACGCATCAACGAAGACGATGGAAGATCTTGTCACTGAATCGGAAGATGCACTCGAAAATGCCTACAAGATGGGGGATGATATCATGGTGCATTATCTGAAGGATGTCGTCTCCAAGGCCTTTCTCTACGATACGGACGGGAAGATGAAAACAGAGGTCCAGCTACCGGGTATCGGGACGATTTACATGTATGACGGAGACAGAGACCTTGAGCAAATCATACTATCCTACGGATCCTTTACCGAACCGATTGGACTTTATTCGGTGGATTGCAAAACGGGAGAAACAAGTCCTTTTAAAACTTCGACGGTATCTTTTGATGCATCACAGTTTATCACGGAACAGCTCTTCTGTGAGAGCAAGGATGGAACGAAGGTTCCCGTTTTCATCACTCGAAAGAAGGATTTAAGACTCGATGGAAGCAATCCAACACTGCTGTATGCCTACGGAGGCTTTAACATTTCTCTGCCGCCTTCATTTGATCCGGCGATTATCTATCTCCTTGAAAACGGCGGTATCTATGCACAGGCCAATCTCAGAGGTGGGGCCGAATACGGAGAGCAGTGGCATAAAGGCGGCATGTTGCTCAACAAGCAGAACGTCTTCGATGATTTTATCGCGGTGGCGGAGGCCTTGATTGAAAAAGGGTACACAAGCAGTAAGAAGCTTGCCATACAGGGAGGATCCAACGGAGGCCTGCTGATGGGAGCGGTGACCAATCAGAGACCGGATCTCTTCAGTACGGTCTTTGCCCAGGTTGGGGTCATGGATATGCTGCGCTATCACAAATTCACCATCGGATGGGGCTGGGCCGTTGAATACGGGAATCCCGATGAGGAGAGTCATTTTAAAAATATCGTGAAATATTCCCCGCTTCACAACATAGCGGAAAAGGATTATCCGGCCGTCATGGTCATGACGGCCGATCATGATGATCGTGTTGTTCCGGCACATTCCTTTAAATACATAGCGACATTGCAGGAAAAGAACACGGGCGACAAACCGGTGATCATCCGTGTGGCGACGAAGGCGGGACATGGTGCGGGAAAACCCATCACCAAGATCATCGATGAGGCCGCCGACAGATATGCCTTTTTCTTCAACAACATGCCTGAATAACACGGGTCGATTTATTCAAACAGGACCTGTTTTTTCAGCGATTTAACGGCGGCAAAGGCGATGAATTTCGCAAGTACAGTGTAAAGAGGGTTCACTTTCACCTCATAAAAATAGGAAGTTTTCTCCCCGTAGAATGCAAAATCTGCGGGGAGTCTTTTTTCAGACAGAGCGGACATCTTTTTAAAGATCTGAAACCAGATGACATTGCCAAGCGAGGGTTTTCTGAGCCGTTTATCCGAAAGATCCTCATAGAATTTTTGACAGGCCTCTTTTATCGTCTTTTCCGTTGTTGTTTTGTAGGAAGGGGTCATTTTCCAGGGAGTAGCCGTTATCTTCAGTTTGGATACGATCCGTGCGCCGCCGAGACTGATAGACAGGGCCTTTATCACCTTTGTCAGTCCGGAACCTCCATTTGCCACAAGCATCATGGATTGACCGAAAAAGATCGGTCTGTGAAGGGTATGAGCAAATCGATCGATGAAATTCTTCATCAGACCCGACACATTTTGGGCGTATCCGGGAGAGATCAGGATGATCCCGTCTGATTCGAGCAGTTTTCTTTCTATTTCCGCCTTATCATCTTTCAACGGACAAAATTCTCCGCCCCTTGAGATACAGAGGAAGCACCCTTTGCACATTTCGAGATGAGCATCTTTCAGAAGAATTCTTTCAAAGACCTCTATTCCGAGTTTTTTCAGCTCCGTCTCTAACTGTTCAGAAATTTTATAGCCATTTCCGAGATGCGGACTTCCGATAATTGCCGTTACTTTCACCTTTCCATCTCCTCTGATTTAAAAGATCTTCGGCTTAGTATACTACAGATAGTCGGGCGATTTTCTCTCCTGTCTGTCGAATGGATTATTTAACGTTTAAAAAGATGGACGAAAAAGATTCGGATACATAAATATATTGGTCGATTCGACCGAAAAGCTTTCATTCTTCGATAGCCTTTTGTTATAATGAAAAACAAAAATTATCAGGAGGTTTGAAAGATGTATGAACTGATTCTCATAGATGCGGACAACACGTTGTTTGATTACAATCAGGCTGAAAAGTTTGCCCTGCAAGCGGCATTGAAGAGTTTTGACTTTACCGGAAATGTGGATGACATCAGAGCGGATTACAAAGTCATCAACAAGGCCATATGGGCAGATCTGGAGAATGGAAAGATTACCAAGGAAAAACTGAGAACGGAACGGTTTCACAGGTTGTTTGAAAAGAATGGCCTCACTATCCCGGTTGAGCTTTTCAGCGAACGTTATCTGGGCTATCTGAGTGAAGGAAGTTTTTTACTGAAGGATGCCGAAACAGTCTGCGGATACTTGAGCGGGAAATACAATTTTGTGCTGGTTACGAACGGAATAAAGGAAGTACAGCATTCCCGACTCGACAGGTCAACCATCAAAGGGTATTTTAACGAGATTGTGGTATCAGATGAAATTGGCTACAGTAAACCAGATCCGGCCTTTTTTGATTACACGATGAACCTGGTCCATCACACGGACAAGACGACCACACTCATCATCGGTGATTCACTGACTTCGGACATGCGGGGTGGAATTAATTACGGAATCGACACCTGCTGGTTCAATTCCGAATCGATAGAGAATGACTCGGGACTGAAGCCTACCTATCAGATCGAGACGCTGAGCGATTTGTACACCATTTTATAGATTGTGTCTTTTTCGACGATCGTTTTAAACATGATTGGTAAACGGAACGATTTTCGACGAAGTTTTAAACGGAGCCGCATTGACAGTCTATTTGCGTAGCCTATTTTCCGTGTACAGAAGATCAATGAACTTTTTTCTATACGGAAAATGACGTGTGGCTGTTGTTCTTGCAATAAAATAAGGACCGCTTCCGGATTGATTCCGGAAACAGTCCTTTTGTCTTTTAATCTTCCCTCGTCAGGTTACCTTATTTAGGGTCTTTTTTGGTTTCTTTTCCGCCTTTGTCTTTCTTTGTTGTCTTCTTTGGTGATAAAGTCAGGATTTTTTTCATACGATTCCCTCCTTACCCGTTAGCAGAATAATGTATTACATGAGGAATTCTACTCCTGAAAAAACCAAAAGTCAATCCTGCTTTTTTGCCTTGTATCCCTCATTAATAAAGGTTTACAAACGATATTTTCGCTGATTTTTACTGAATTTTCCCCATCGTTTATAGCCGATGGTTTTCACTTTTATTGTATTTTCCGATTATCCGGTGTTATCAGACATTTTTGGGAAATAAATGAAATTATAAAACGAAAGCTTTGTTTTATGACACGTTTCTTTTTTTGACAAAAATTACCATTATTGATATAATGAAATTGTTCTGCAAACGTTTGCAATGACAAATAGGAGGTGTTTTATGAAAAAATTTGTTTTAATTACACTTATGATTTTACTCTCTCTAACAGCTTTGTCCAAAGTTCAACTGGTGTTGAGCGGATGGCCGGGAAATCCCGTTGAAGAATCCATTATCAAACAGAATGTAGAAGACTTCAACGCGAGTCATCCGGATATAGAACTGTCATGGGAACCTGCGGGTGATGTCACACAGTTTACACAGCGTATGATCTCACAGATAGCCGCCGGATCAGGTCCGGATCTCTTTTATGTCGACGTGGCATGGAGTGAAGAGTTTTACAAGATGAATGCCCTTTATCCGTTGGATCTTTTTATCAAGAAAGATCATTACGATCTTGAAGATTTTTCGCCGGCACTTCTCGATGCCTTCAGCTTTGAAGACAGAATCTACGGACTTCCAAAGGACTGTGCTTCCCTCACCCTGTTCTACAACAAAAAGTTCTTTGATCAATACGGGGTTACCTATCCCGAAACAGGGGATACTTATTTTGATCTGTTACTTAAGGCAACGGCTTTAAAGGAAGCGGGTTGTGAAAATCCGATGGTTGTTGCAGCCGATTTTAACAGGGTCATTCCGTTTATCATTGGAAGCGGCGGACAGCTCGTTAATGAAGATCTGAGTACGGCCATAACGGAAGACAACGCCTGGGCCGGTCTGAAATTCTACGTAGATCTTGTCAGAAAATACAAGGTGGGTGTTGAACCCGGTACCGTTGGATCAAGCTGGATTGGTGAGGCCTATGGAAGGGAAAAGGTCGCCATGGCCATGACCGGCAGTTGGTCTGTCGGATATCTCAGGGGACAGTATCCGGATGTTCTTGAAAATACGGGGATTGTACAGCTTCCGTATTTCTCCGAACCCTCTTCTATGTTGTATACCGTAGCCTGGTCCATCAACCGTTTCAGTGCGCATAAGAACGAGGCTTGGACGGCCTTGAAGTTCCTCGTGGATGAGGGTCAGAAGCGTTTTGTAGAAGAAGTTGGCTCCATGGCTTCAAAGAAGTCCATCGCTGCAACGGATACGGATGAGATCAAAAATCCTTTCTATACGGCACTTGATGTGGCACATCCCTGGAAAGTCTCCACACCTTCCGGTAAATTTACAAAGGCCAATGATGAACTCAACACGATCTTGAAGGATCTTTTCTATGGCAACATGGATTATGAAACGGCCAGAGTCCTCATCAACGAGAGATACATGGAATGGGTTAAATAAGGATATATTTCGTTAATCACGGACGTATTAAACGTCCGTGATTATTTATTGGAGGAGATAATGAGTCTCAGAACAAAAGAGGGGTTTTACGGATACCTGTTTATCCTGCCCGCAATGATCATCATAGGGGTATTCATGCTATATCCGATTGTCATGACCTTTTGGTACAGTTTTACAAATTATAATGGAACGGAACAGAATAAATTTGACATGTTATTCGTACCCGAGGATGCACTTCAGTTTCACTTTGGAGAGTTTATGGAAGATCTGATACCGGAAGATTCACAAAGGCTTGAGAAGGCCTTCAACGCCATTTCTCTGATAGAGTTTGACATAGGTGTAAAACTCTCCGAAGAACAGAAGGCGAGTTTTTCGAATGAGTATTTCAAGGTAGGGGATCTGATGAACGATTTTCTTACCGGAAGCCTTGCCGAACAGATAACGGTCAAACAGTTTCTCGAACGATATCTCACGGGAAAAGGAAGAAATCTCTTGTCCTATCAACCGGTCTTTACCGGTTTTTCAAATTTCACAAAGGCCTTTAAGGATCCGTATTTCTGGACTTCGCTGAAAAATACCCTTCTCTTTTCCGCAATAGTGGTTCCCGTTCAGACATTACTGGCCCTTTTGCTGGCGGTTGCGGCCAATCAGAAGATATGGGGACAGAAGTTCTTCAAGACAACGTTTTTTATTCCATCGGTAACCTCTTCCGCCGCGATTTCTATGATTTTTTCGCTGATCTACACGAAACCCGGGATTCTGAATCAGATGTTTGGGATAGTCGGTATTCCTGCGGTGGATTGGCTGAATAATCCTCAGACGGCACTCGGTGCCGTTATGGCGATGAACATCTGGACGACAGCCGGGTATTTTATGGTCACCTATCTTGCGGGACTGCAGCAGATTCCAGCCTCTATCCTGCAGGCCGCACAGATTGACGGGGCGAGTCCGAGTCGTATCTTCTGGAAGATCATCGTACCGCTGCTCAAAAATCAGACGATTTATATCGTGACGATGGGGATCATCTCAACTCTTCAGGTCTTTGACCAGATTTACATGCTGATCAGAAATCTCAGAAATGTGACCTTGTCTTATTACATTTACAAGAATGCCTTTGAATACGGTGAGATGGGCTATGCCTCGGCATTGGGTGTTGTACTGTTTATCCTGGTATTCGTGGTGACATACGTCTTTAAGCGTGTGTACAGAGAAGAACGGGTTGTTAAAGAGGTGAAGAGATGAGAACAAAATATAATTACCGAAAAACACTGATGTATGTCGTGCTGATCGTATACGCCCTGCTCTCTTTATTTCCGTTTATATGGAGTCTGCTGATCTCCTTTACCCCCATGACTTATACGGATGATCGGGGAATAGAGAGGGGCGTTGACATCATGGAGTGGCCACCCGAGATGGATCTCTTCGAGTTTCCACCACACTTTTTCGGCGCCCCGGCCACGGGAGAAAATTACGAAGAGGTCTTTCATATAGCCCCTTATGGCCGTTGGATCCTGAATACGCTGATATACGCCTCCATGGTGACGCTTGCCAACCTGTTCTTCGACGGTCTGGCCGGCTATGCCTTCGCACGGTTGCGTTTCAGGGGAAGGGATCTGATCTTTTCACTTCTGATGGCAACCATGATGGTGCCTTTTCCGGCGATTATCGTTCCGACTTATCTGCTGATATCGGATATGGGGTTGATCAACACGTTCATGGGATTGATTTTGCCAAAGGTCTCGATGGTTTTCGGCATCTTTCTGATGAGACAGTTCTTTCTGAATCTGCCGATAGAGATAGAGGAGGCGGCCACCATTGATGGGGCTTCTATTCCCCGTCGAGCCTTTTCGGTGATGTTTCCGATGGCAAGACCGGCCTTCATCACGTTGGGCATCTACACCTTTTTGAATACGTGGAACGATTTTATGTGGCCGTTGATTGTCACGACGAAAAAAGAGATGTTTACACTGACCATCGGATTGAACTTCTTCAAGGGGTCCTTCTATACGGTCTGGCCGTATATGATGGCGGCTACCATGCTGATGACGGCACCGATGATTATTTTGTATTTCAGCTCACAAAAATATTTTCTGGAAGTCAACGTGTCTTCCGGTGTAAAAGGATAAGAGGTTATTTATGGAGGAAAAGAGAATTACAGTTCACATTGTCAGCCACTCACATTGGGACAGGGAATGGTATGTACCGTTTGAGATATTCAGAAACAGGCTGAATGTTCTGATGGAGCGGTTGTTTGAGACCTTTGAGGAAAAGGGCCCATTTAAGCATTTTACACTTGATGGTCAGACGATCATCATAGAGGATTATCTCGAAAGATATCCGCAGATGACGGAAAGACTCAAAGGACTCGTGTTAGACGGAACGATAGAAGTCGGCCCTTGGTATATCCTGCCGGATGAATTTTTGATACAGGGAGAGACTTTTGTCAGAAATTACCTTGTCGGTCAGTCTGTTCTTGAGGCGTATGACTTGAAGAGCAGCCGTGTGGGGTATCTGCCGGATATGTTCGGACATACGGCCTATACACCGACCCTGTTGAAGGGACTGGGACTTAACGCAGCCGTTCTCTGGAGAGGTCCCGGAAGGGCCTGTCGAAAGACCGAATTTCTCTGGCAATCTGAAAATGGTGACGGTATCCCCGTGATGCATCTGATCGATTCCTATTCCAACGCGGCCAATTTTGGCCTTGATGTAAGGGGTCTTGTCGATAAAATCTGTGGGGAAATCGAAAAGCTCAAGACGTTGAGAACGTGTGATCATATCCTGCTGATGAATGGAACGGATCATGAATTTCCCATCTTTGAGCTTGCATCCTATTTCGACGAGATCGGAGAACGTACGGGAACTCTTGTTCGCCATTCGACGATTGGTGAATACGTTGAAGCGGTTAACGGAAGTGATAAGTCGCTTGAGACGGTCAGGGGAGAGCTGAAGGATGCCACGTATGAGCATATTCTGAAGGATGTCCTTTCTTCGAGAATCTACCTCAAACTGATGAGTTTTGAAGCTCAGCAGCTCTTTCTCAGATATGTTGAACCCCTTTCAGTCTTATGCGTGATGCAGAAAGGAATGGAGACAGAAGCTTTCGTCAGCGAGATTCGTCAGGGGTGGAAGTTGATCCTTCAATCTCTGACACATGACGGGATAGGCGGTTGCAGTACCGACAGGGTTCAGAGAAAAGTGGAAGACCGGCTTGCCGATGCCCTCTATCTCGGTAATTCACTAACTGGAAAATATATGAGACGGCTTTTTCCGGCTGACGGAGAGATCGGATCAGGAGATGATTATTCGATCATCGTCTTTAATCCGGATGATAAGAATTCTGAAAAGATTGTCGAAACGCGCATTCCCCGTGTAGACAAGGCCTTGTATACCCTGATGGATGGTGAGGGAAAGCCGGTTGCTTATGAACTGAGGGAAGAGATAGCCGGATTCAACGGGTTGTACGAGACGAGATGGCAGGTGGATGTGTCAACGGTTTCCGAATTTCAAAACCGGATTTGTCCGCACAAGGTCATGGAGCAGTATTCCCAGCTGATTTGTTTCAGGGCGCACATTCCGCCACTGGGTTTTGCCAGATTTGAGATGAAGAAAATCGTCCCTCCGTCCTCATCGGAAGTAATAACGGAAGAGTTGAATCCCTTTGCCGGGTTCGAGAATGATCTGATCATCTTCAGACTGAACCCTGATGGCAGTTTTAACCTCCATGATAAGCGAAATGGACGAGTCTATGAAAATTTGAACCGGATAACGGATGTGGCGGATACGGGAGATGAATACAGCTTTGCCGATGTAGAGAATGATCAGCCGATCATCGTTGAGCGGGAGATGGTGAAGTCTATCAGGGGCCACCGGACGATAGGGGGTGCCGAATATACCGTTCTGATCGAGATGCCGTTGCCTGCAGGCTATAATGAAGCGACTTCCCGTAGAACGGAAGCCGTTGTCTCAAATACGCTGGAACTTACCTACAGGTTATACGATGATCTGTGTCGGGTAGATATCGACATACGGTTCAGGAACACCGCCAAGGATCATAAGACCTGTTTTGAGATAGCCGTTCCGGAGCACCTTGAAAAGATAGTCAAGGATTCCTATTACGGGCTGGTCAGACAGCAGGCGTGCTTCTACGCGTATGACGAGGCGATGACGGAGGAGAATCTTTCACGGTATGCCATGGAACAATTATCCGCACTTATCGATGAGGGAAAAGGCCTTATGGTGGCCGCAAGGGGGATACATGAGGTCGAAAGCTGCCATGAGGGGGATCAGACAAGGGCCAGGTATACGCTTGTCAGATCCGTTGGCATGCTGTCAAAGGGAGATTTGAAGACCCGAAAGGGGGAGGCCGGTCCGCTGATTCCGACACCTGAGGCACAATGTCTCGGTGATCTGATCCATCAGTATGCCGTCATCCCATTACATGAGGCGGATGATGCGAGAATCATAAAGGAAGCCAACGCTTTTTTGTTTAAGCCTGTCGCCATCTGTGAGAAGACAACCGTAGTTCCGGACTCCTTAAATCATTTTGTTTATCAGGCTGATGAGGAGTTGTTTATCAAATCTCTCAAGATTTCCGAAGATGCCGAAGGGGTGAACGTGAGATTTTTAAATATGGGAGACAGCCCGGCTACCGTTCAATTTGACAGAAAATCGTTTAAAAATTGTATAATAACGGATATGGCCGAACGGGCATTGACTGAAATCCCAGAAGAAGATATCCACAGTATTTCCGTAGACGGGGTGGAAAGCTTTGAACTGCTGTTAAACGAATAATAGAAAAGGGGTGATTGTTTGAAAAAGAACGATATCAAAGAGGTTGCAAGGCGGACGGGGGTATCTCCATCAACCGTTTCTCGAGCCATCAATCATCCCGAGATGGTGAATGAAAAGACTCGTGAGAAAGTTCTTGAGGTTGTCGATCATCTGAATTATCATGCCAGCAGCAGTGCGAGAGGGTTGAAAGGTTTCGGAAGTGGTCTCATTCTGGTTTCCTTTGGAGACAGCTATTCGCTGATATCCTCTTCCAATTATTATCAGGCTTTAATTCCGATGCTCGTGGAGAAATTTGAAAAGCAGAATTATCATCTGATCATGAGCATGCACATGCATGATACGGATCTTTCCTCGATCATTACCCTGTCACGTAAGAACGTATTTGATCTTACCATTCTGCTGGCACCGAGGAAAGACGATGAACGCCTCATCCAGTTGAAAAAGATGCGGGAAAAGTTTCTCGTCCTTGGGAGTCCAACCCTTGATTTTGACTACAATTATGTGGAAAGTGACAGTTATGCCGGATCAAGGATGGCTGTTGAGACACTTGTCGATTCAGGATATGAGAATTTTATCTTTGTCGGCATGGAGGATACGTACGATGTATCAAAGGTCAGATATGAAGGCTTTCTAGATACCGTGAGGCACACGCGTTGTTCGTATAAGGCGTATAAAAACTGTCAGCCACTAGAAAAAAGCGGATACGAAATTGGCAAAGAAGTATCTCTCGATGAAAGGACCGGAGTCTTTTGCACGGCCGATATATTTGCCGTCGGATTTATGAAGGCCCAGTATGAGAAAGGGAAACTGCCCGGCAGGGATTACGGTATTGTCGGGTACGATGCCCTGATAGAGGGGATTACCCTGGGAAACAGCCATTATTCACTGACATCCGTTCGGCAGGATCTGTCGTTGACTTCGGACAAGGTCGTCGAACAGTGTATCAGGATTATAAACGATCAGGAAACCGAGAATGTCATCCTTCCGGTTAAGATAAAAATGGGGGACACTCTATAACGATTTTTTGAGCTGTTCCGCTGATAAAAACAGGATCCCTTTCAAGAGATCCTGTTTTTATTTGATATTTCGGCTTTATTACTTACCCGTACCATATCATGAGGTCTTTACTGATGTGCAGTTTATCAAATGTGAAGATCAAGGGAAACAGCCATCATCATTGGCGACTTGCAGAGTTCGGATATACATGGAGGAATAAATTACGGCATCGAGACCTGACGGTTTAGATTTAAGGTGATAGAACAGCATTCGGATTTGAGGTCAACTGTTGAAATTGGCTCTTTGAAAGAACTATAAGAGTTTCTACGGTGAAAATTGTTTTCGGTAATTATTTAGATATAAGACTGTAAACAATTCTAGGTGCATTGATCTTTTTACAAAAAAATGACATATATATTTACAGATGTGCATGTTATAATTCGGCTGACTTATAAATTAAAAAGAGGTGTTGTAGATGAAGAAATTTGTTTTTGCAGGAATCATTTGTTGTCTGTTGCTTTTAACGTCATGCGTTGGATCGCGGTCACAGACTGAACTGTAGATGAACAAAATGATGGATGAGGCGCTCGAACGTGTTATGGCGGTGTATAACGAGGAGGAATTATGCTTTTTTAGCGTTGTTGGAACGGTTGAGTATCAGAATGCTTCAGAAAGAAGCGTTGACAACCCCCTGACCCCGGATGATGTTCCAACTTGGGTATTTCATTATGCTTATGGCGATGCAGGAGCAGGAGAGCCAGTTGTAGTTGAAATTGATTATGAGAACGGCGCCTGGGGAGAACCTTTTGTCAACGATCAGATGGCTCCAACAGAAAAAGTTCTGTTTAATTTACCGGTCTGCGTTTCAGTAGATTTGGATATGGCAATTAAAAGGGCATGGAATAGCGATTATCAGGGATGGCTTGGTGAACTCTCCTTTATTGAATTATCCCTTCCTTTGGGATTAAGAGAAGCTAAAAATATAACAGAACCACTGTACAGGTTCCAGAGAGCCAGTTCACCGACAGATTTCATCTTTATCGGAGCCTTTTCCGGTAGAGAACATTTTATAACCAATGATGTGAGTTCCGCTCGCTGATAGTCATTTTATTTGAAATTTATTAGATCTGATAGAGTGATACCTGGGAATCTCATCACGAATGCCATATTGCGGCAAACGAATTCAGAAAAAGCGATACTGAATGTCGATTCGAAGATGGGGATACCGTTTAAGTTTTTAGTTAAGCATAAAAAAAAGCTCTCAATTTCAAATTGAGAGCTTTTTACGTTTCAGCGTGTTTTTATCTGTGTTCCTTTCTTTAACCCTATTTATATGGCTCAATAACGGTACATGGTGACGAGGCCCTTGCTGATACGCAGTCGGTCGAGGGCGAAGGTGAAGAGCTCATCTCCGAGGACGGTTGTGTTGAATTCAACGGCTTGTTTTAAATGGTCTTCCAGCTTTTTATCCCTCGCCGCCACATTGTTCAGATTTTCTTCGCTCGTATCTTCACGGTACATGCTTAAATCAGCGAGAACAACATCACCAACGAGGCAGAGTGTCTCACCCCAGTGGTTGTATTCGTCTAACCACATCTTGATATCGGCGAGTAATTTGGCATCCAGTTCCTTTTCGATCTTTTCTGCATTTTCACGGATATGCCGTCCCGTTTTAATGAGATGCTCTCCAGCTTCGTCCCGCCTTCTTTCGGCGTAAAGGCTCTTGAAGGTCTGCAGAATGTTCCTGAGCAGTTGTGAATCATCCGGACAGATAGGACTCTTCTGGTTGGCCAGAGCAAACTCAAGGAAGGCCTCATGACAGGCAGGTGCCATTTTCTTTATCGTTGACTTCCAGCTGCTGAGTGCATCAAAGGTTTCCCGTTTTTCAAAATACTCTCCGGCGGTATTTAGAGAAATCATTGAGGCATAGGCACGGCTCATCGGGTTGAGAACGATACCCGAGGAGTGTCTGTAAAGGTCCCCATCCCTTCCCATGTAGGGACCTATATGCAGTTCGGGTGCCATCGCCGAATCGTTTACCGGATAGTTGTCCCAGTAAAGGACGGGTCTTTTAAAAACACCGGAAATCATTTTGGCTTCACTCGTCTCGAGTTTTTCCGAACAGACTTTTGGGCCCGTCCACATGATTTCTATATCCTGAAAGAGCTTTTGTCCCAGCTCATGATGATACTCGTTCACTTCTTCTCCAAAATACAGGGTAGGACACATGATAAATCTAAAATTCGGAATTTTGTTTATGAGTCTTTCGTACACTTTGTTGGTGAAATAACTCTGTCCATCGGCGAGGCTTGAAAATCTTTCCTTATCCGCGGGATGAATCAGCGTCTCGGGGATGTCGTCGAAAAAGAGGCAAAAGGTTGTAACGCCTCTGTCTGCAAATCTCATGAATTTATCACAGACGATATTCAGATCCTTTTCATCTGAGTGAATCAGACTGAGTCCCGGACTCAATGCCAGTGAGATATCGATTGCCCTTTCCTTTCCGAATGTTACCAGCTCCTCAAACAGGTTCATAAATGCTTCCGGATAAGTTTCTCGCCAGAGATCCCGGTGATAATTGTCCTCTTTCGGGGCGTATATATAAAGGTTATATTTTCCGGTCATTGCAGTGAGGAGATCTTTTCTCTCCTGCCAGTCCCAGGGTCTTCCGTAAAATCCCTCGACGATACCCTTGATGTATTCTTTTTTCATCTGTTCACCTCACGTTATGATTTAACAGCTCCGTCTACGAGTCCGGAGATGATTTGTTTCTGGAATATCAGGAATATGATGATAACCGGTAGCCCGGCGAGGGTTGATGCGGCCATCAGTTTCGGCCATTCTACCTGATTCAGCTTTGAGAACATGGCCAGTCCGACCTGTACCGTTCGCATATCCTTTGAATTGGTCATGACCAGTGGGTAGTACAGGGAATTCCAGCTGGTAATGAAGGAATTGATTCCCAATACGGCCAGTCCCGGTCCGCTGAGTGGTAAAATGATCCTGAAGAAGATCTGAAAATCATTTGCACCATCCACATAGGCCGCCTGGTCAATTTCAACGGGTAATTGTTCAATATACTGCCGCATGAGGAAAATTCCAAACGGTGTGACGAGTGTCGGGATGATCAGGGCGTAAAAGGTGTTGATCCAGTTCAATTTTTCCATCATCATAAAAATGGGGATGATGGTGATCTGTGGGGGAATCATCATCGTTGCGAGGATCAGTCCGAAGATAAATTCCTTTCCCCTGAACTGTTTTCGGGCGAGGGCGTAGGCAACCATCGTAGAAAGAATCAGATTGCCGAGAACCGTGAAAATAGAGATCACGCCACTGTTAAACATGTACCGGGCAAAATCGTTTTCCTCCCAGACGTTGACGAAGTTCATGAGGGTAGGAAATTTGTAATTGACACCGATATTGTCCAGACAAATTCCGTCTCCCACCTCAGGGCTGCTGAAAAGAATCTGCAGCTGGGAAACGTGTTTCAGATCAACACCTTCATATCGATCGAGCGGGATAACGATCTGCTGTTTTCCCCAATCGGCTTTTATGAGATCACCTTCAAGGGGTAAAATCTTAATCTGTTCATCGATATCCTTGATCCCGATGAACAGTTCGGTGATCCCTCCACTTATCTTCATGTCGCAGGTGAAGGATTTGATCAACTGAAAATTCTTATCCCCGAGGAAGATTCCGATTCCCGTCAGCTCATCAGGTGTCTCGTTCTTTATTTCAAGATAGGTATTTTCACTTTCTGATTTTTCGTTCTTCAGCAGTTCGTATGTCTTGTTCCCGATCGTTTTCATCTTGGTCCGCAGGAACATGGGGTTTGTTTCAAAATCGAGCAAGGTCTTCCCCGTTATGATATGAAACAGATCCCCTTCCGGTATGACAGAAGTCAACACCGTGAGCAGCAGTGGAAATAAACAGACTAACAGAAGGACGACCATTGCTGTAAAGACTTTTTTATTTGTTTTATTCATCTGCATCAGACCTCCTTTCGAAGAACCCTTTTCTGAATGAGAGTGATGACCATGATGATCATGAGCAGTATATAGGCAATAGCCGAACCGTAGCCCATTTCAAATTTTCTGAAAGAGACCTCATACAGATAGTGAACGATGGTCTGTGTTGAGTTTCTCGGTCCCCCACCCGTCATCGTGTAAATTTCACTGAAGACCTGGAAGGATCGGATGGTATTGATGGCTATGACGAAGAACAGTGTTGGCTTCAGCAGGGGCAGGGTGATCTTCGTTGCAATTCTGAAAGGTCCGGCCCCATCTATTCGTGCCGCTTCATAGAGTTGTTCGGGAATACTCTGTAAGCCGGCAAAGATGAGGATGACATAATACCCGAAGGCGGCCCAGACATCCATGAACATGATGGCGGGTAATGCCGTTTTAGTGGAAGCCAGCCAGCTTCGGTCTTCCATCTTGAATCCCAGCAGACTGCCGAGGGTGTTGAACAATCCGTTGGAACTGTACATGTAAATCCATATCATGGAAATAACTACCATCGAAATGACCGATGGGAGAAAAAAGGCGGATTTAAAAAAATCCTTTCCCTTCAGGCGTCTGTTGTTCAGTAGTATACCGATGACTAAGGCGATTCCCGTCGTAAAAGGAATGGTTCCAACGACAAAAATCATCGTATTCTTTAACGCGATCAGAAAGACTTCATCCTGAAAGGCCTTGATATAATTTTCAAAACCGACGAACTCCATATTTGGATTTAAGCCGGAATATTTTGTAAAACTGACCACAAAGGAAAAGAGAATCGGGTACAGACCGAAGATTGAAAAGAGAATCAACCACGGAGACAGGAAGGCAAAAAGAACCCATCTTTGCTTTGTCTTTTTTTTCATTGTTTACTCCTTATTTTAGGAATAATAAAAGGGGGGGATAATCCCCCCGTAGGCTTTTATTTTCCGTTGAATTCGTCGAGTATGGCTTGAATCTGCTGATTGTACTTGTTAAAGGTTTCCTCAACATCCGTGTAATCAAGTACAATGGACTCAATGGCTTCAGAGAGTTTGAACTGTATGTCCACCCATTTTGGATGCTGTGGTGCGGGGACGGCCTGAGTGTTCTGAAGGAAGAAGATGTATTCGAGTGGATGATCTTCAAACCAGGGATTTTCCTCCGCCTTTTTAGTCGAGGGGAATATTGAGGGGACTCTCTTTGTGATATTCATTGTGACCTCTTCGCTGATGAGGTATTCGATGAGCTTCTTTGCCTCTTCCTTGTTTTTGGAGGCTGTTGGAATCGTAAGTATTTCCCCACCTGCAAATGAGGCGTGGAAACCGTCTTCCTTATCCGGTTTTGGTACGAAACAGACCATGAAGTTTGTATCCGGATAAGTGGAGGACAGTTTTGTGATGTCTCCGGCCTGAGCAATCCACATGCCTACCTTGCCGGAACCGAACACGGCTCTTAAGTCGCTGGCTTTTGTCTTGATGGCGTATTTTGAGAGTTCCTGATACATCTTTCCGGCTTCAAGGACCTCTTTTGAATTCAATGTGGCGGTTTTCATATCTTCAGAGAGGATGTTGCCGTTATTTCCCCACACAGCGGGTAAAAACCATTCCTGCCAGGGTGTCTGAGGCTCTCCGGTCCCCATTCCAAATCCGTAAATATCGTCGCCTAATGCATCGATCTTCTTTGCGGCTTCGATCAGTTCTCCCCATGTCTCGGGTGGATTTTCAGGATCAAGGCCGGCCTTTACAAAGAGATCCATGTTGTAGAACATCGCACGTGTCCCGAGCAGCCATGGATAGCCCCAGTAATTTCCGTCGTATCGGGACTGATTCCAACCGACGATATAGGGGAATTTCTCCACTTCACCGGAAATATCCGTCAAGACACCCTCATTTGCAAAATTTGCCACCCAGGTATTACCCAATTCAAGAACATCCGGTACAGCTCCCGCAGCAAAGGCCGTAACAATCTTGTCAAATCCGGTTGCCCATGATAACTGAACAAATTCGATTTCTACATCTGGATTCATGGCTTCATAATCTTCGATAACCTTGTTGGCTGTGTCATCGTTCATCATGAATTCCCACAAAAGCAGTTTGGTTTTCGCACTGCATACCGTTACAACCATGAGAGTTGCGAGCAAAACGATCAAAACTTTCTTAAACATAAAACACCTCCAATTTTTTGGGAAAGACGCACAAAACATGCATACATCCCACTATGTGACATAAATATGTCAACTGTACGATGCTGATATTGCAAAGCGCTCGTAGATATAAGCCGTATTCAATTTGTGTAAAACAAAAATCTACCTATGCGGGTCTGAGAATCTTCTTCGCCATTTCAAAATCGTCAAAGAATGAAATCATGAATGAAATAGTTGATCCCTTTGCGACGGATTCTATTCCCCCATGATCTATCTGAATAAAATCTCTGGAACGTTTTGATGAACTGTATTCGATGATCTTTGCCAGGGTATAATCACGTAAAAAATCAGAAAATTTACCGATATCACCACCGAGAATGATCTTTTTAGGATCCATGAAATCCATCACACTTGCAATCCTTTCGGAGAAATTGCAGATATAATTCCGGATACTGCGGTTTTCATTCAGCAGCTGTTCGTCCAGTTTTTCGAGTTGCGTGGATTCAATCAGATCGAGATCTTCCAGCATCCAGTAGTTCTTAATTCGTACTTCTCCAGCAGAAGAAGTATCCCCCTTGTACAATTTGCTGTCTATGATGATTCCGGCACCGATCTCCTTGAGAGACAGCAGGTTTTCAGGCATGAAGAAAAGAAAGTAAATGCTTTTTTCATCGCTGAAGCGGGACTGAAACAAACTGTTTGCGGCAGCGGCATTTGCATCGTTTTCCACATGAATATGCCTTTGATAACGCCTTTCAAGAACTTCAACAATATTCAATTCATTCAATTTCATATCGGAAGAGAATCTGATGATCCCAGATTTTGAATCGATCAAACCCGGCAGGGCGAGATCGATACTCAACAGCTTTTTAAACTGTTCAGGCTTGTCGGATGCAAATTCATCGATCAATTCCGTAATCGTTTTGATGAAGGTCTCATTTGACTGAATGAGGACCTTTTTTTCAGCTTTCTGGATGATATTTCCCGTCAACGTTTCAAACAGGGCGAGGATATGCCCGTCGATGACGGCGATAGAGATAAACGTACACAGCTCATCGTTTAGCCTGAATTCCTGAATCTTCCTGCCCCCTTTTTTCCCCGGTGCAATTTCATTCGTTTCATAAAAGATGTTTTCATCGATCATGCTGTTGAAATTTCGTGTGACGGTTGATTTGTCTATACAGAGAGTCTCTTTGATATAGTTCCTGGTAAATTGATTCCGGATCCATATTTCTCTGAATATGTTTAGCTGAGTCTGATTTTCCAGATGAAACATTGATGACCTCCTATAAGTTGGTTGCGTAGAACAACCTTATATTACCCCTTTTTTCTTTCGGGAACAAAATCGGATTAAAGTGATTGTGGACTGAATAGAAGGGAATATTCGGTATTTTCGGTATTTTTCTTCAAATTAAGTAGTTTTTCATCGAAAACCTTTCTTGATTTTTGAAAACTGTTTACGTTGGTTGGAGAATTTTATTCTACTTTATCCGATTTTCAGGTATAATCTCTATCAGTCAGTAAATTGTTTTTCACACAAAAGAGTGGTTTATCAAATTGGACTGAGTGAGGTTTTTCTTAATGATAAAATACGTTCTCTGGGATTTTAACGGAACCTTGATCAACGATGTGGATGCGGCGGTACAGAATATCAA
>Ga0116163_1000622_pt1 | contig 24244 bp, 19 predicted proteins | sample AD_UKC107_MetaG_FD_89889 | JGI IMG/M metagenome (GOLD analysis project Ga0116163, IMG submission 89889) | Active sludge microbial communities of municipal wastewater-treating anaerobic digesters from Hong Kong - AD_UKC107_MetaG | ecosystem: Engineered > Bioreactor > Anaerobic > Digestate...
GGCTGAAACAATTACCGGGATGAAGATATCCTCTATTGATGATATGAAAAATGCGGCACGTAAAATACACGGTATGGGTGCTGCGAACGTAATAATCAAAGGGGGCCACCTTGAAAGCGGTGATGCCGATGATATTCTTTTTGACGGAGGGGAGTTCCGCTCTTACAAAACAAGGAGGATAGATACAAAGAACACCCACGGTACGGGATGCACCTTCTCATCCGCAATTGCCGCCAACCTGGCAAAGGGGCTTGACCTTGACTCCGCCGTAACAGAGGCGAAGGAGTATATTACAATGGCAATAGAACACGCCCTCCCCATCGGGAAAGGGCACGGGCCGACAAACCATTTCTACACCCTCTATCAAAAGGCGGGCATGCTGCCTGATTAAGGGACTAAAACTTCGCAGGCTGTATGGAGGGGTAATATTCAGGCCACGTCACCCCGGCCGCAGTGCCGGGGTCTCATGCTATAAAATTTCTGAATCCATCAACGCCCCCGGCCGGCAGCATCTTCAATTTTACATTAACTCTCACCGGCCACCTGCTTCGACCCGGCTCAGCACACCGCCCGAAGGGGGTTCCGTAACTTTTTTAGAAAAAATAAAGGTTCATAGATAACGAATTGACGCCTTGCCCCCGACCTGGGCGACGCTCATGGATGAGCTAGTATCGAGCGCGGGCAGGAGGCCCGAATCAGCGCTCGATTGTGCGGGGGCCGTTCGGTATCTCATAGTGAAAATAAAGGTACTCACGCCATGACAGACAACCTCACTTAATTTTAATCCCGGATGCAGGCTGAGTCAACAATTATACAGGCATAAGAGGTCCGGTTAAAATCGTTGACAATTCACTGTTGAACGGTTATTATCAGCCTGTTTTAAAATTGCCCATCGGGGCAAAGGGATTTTGAAGAATTTTATTCCCTTTAAATAAACATAGAAATAAATATACCGTCTCATCGAGAGGAAAGCGGAATGGATCTGAAAGAGATGTATAAAGAGAGACTGATGTCTCCTGCAGAGGCCGTAAAGAAGATACAGAACAGAACAGAAGCATGGTGCGGTATTGCCGTGCCTGTGCCCATGGCGCTTGTCAACGCCCTTATTGACAGGGAGCCTGAAGTTGAAGACATTACAATAAACCATATTGTAGACATCCATCCGAAACTCAACTGGTACAGCCAGAACAGAGATACAAACATCAGAATTGACTGCGGTTATCCCACTTCGTGCAGACCAAAAGTGGTAAGCGGCGACTTTACCATGACACCGAACCGTTTCCATGAACTGCCGAAGATATACACTGATGAAAATTTCCGTCCCATGCACGTTGCCATGCTCATGGTTACCCCCATGGACAAACACGGGTACTTCTGCCTGGGACTCGGCGCTGACGCCACACTCTCAATAGCCCTCAACGCTGCCAGACGGCGCAGGGAGGGGGACAGCCGCTACGTTGTCATCGCCCAGGTAAACCCGCAGGTTCCCCGAAGCAGGGGGCGCAACTATATCCATATATCAGACATTGATGCAATCGTTGAACAGGAGCAGGACCTTGCCGTACTCCCTGACAGCACCGGTATCAGCGATGAGGAGATGACCATAGGGAGATACTGCGCTGACTTTGTTAAGGACGGCTCCACCATCCAGCTGGGTATAGGGAGCATACCGAACGCTGTTGCCAGCGCCTTTCTCGATACCGGGGTTAAAGACCTGGGCATACATTCAGAGATGGCCTGCGATACAATGCGCGATCTCTGGGAGGCGGGAGTTGTTACAAACCGTAAAAAGACCTTCATGCCCGGCCGTTCCATATTCACTTTTGCCATGGGGACAAGGGCGCTTTATGAGTGGATTGACGATAATCCAGGTGTTGAATTCCACCCCGTTGATTTCGTCAACAATCCCTATATAATAGGCAAAAACGACAAAATGGTTTCAATAAACGCGTCCCTGCAGGTTGACTTCACGGGGCAGGCATGCTCCGAATCAATGGGGTGGCAGCAGTATACCCACCCGGGAGGGCAGCTTGATTTCGTAGACGGCGCGTTCCAGTCAAAAGGCGGGGTCTCAATTATAGCCATGCAGGCAACTGCGCGCCCCCGTTCAGGCAACGGGGAAACAATCTCCAGGATTGCTCCCAATCTCACGCCCGGTGGTATTGTAACAACCCCCCGTTCATGCGCTGATTACGTGATAACAGAATTCGGTGTGGCAAAGATTAAAGGGCAGTCTGTCAGCAGGAGGGCCAGGAACCTGATAAATATAGCCCACCCCGATTTCAGGGATGAGCTTCTCTTTGAGGCAAAGAAGAGAAACATTATCTGATAACCGGCTATTCAGGCAAGGTTTCAGATTTTTTGAAATAACTGATACTCATGTTCAGCAGCTCGGCCTCGTTCCTCATATGTTCAGAGTTTGCAGCAAGCTCCTCAGCCCTTGCCGCAATTAGCTGGGTGGTGTCATTTATAACTCCAACCATCTTTAGTATCTCATCTGAAGAGTCCATCTGCTCCCTCGTGGCCCCCTTAATCGCGTCTGATCTCTCCCTTATACTCTCTATCTCGTCAACAACAGTTGTCTTTACATCCAGTTCTAATTCCATAACCTTCGTAATCTCCCGCATCATATTGCTTATGACATTGAAACCCTCAATTATGGCTGCTATTGTTTCAACTGTTTCCTGTACATTCCCGAGCCCCTTTTTGACCTCGCTGTTATTGACCTTGATAAGCGAGTCTATCTGTTTAAGGCTCAAAGCCGTCTGATCAGCAAGTTTCGATACTTCATCAGCAACAACTGCAAACCCCCTGCCCGCGTCGCCCGCCCTGGCCGCCTCAATTGAGGCATTCAGTGACAGCAGGTTTATCTGCTCTGAAATTTCACCTATTATCTGGATTATATTCATTGCCTCGGCAGAGCTTTCACTGATCTTCATCATGGAACTGTTCATATCACCCAGCAGCTGTTCTCCATACCTTGCCTTACCGGTAAAATCATCCGTATTGATCTGTGTCTGGCGGACCTTATCCTCCATAGAATCAATTATATCGGTCAGTTCGTTTATCCGGTGTACCATTGCCTTAAGGCTTATATTCTCATCGTCAACCCTTTCTGAAACCATGGTAAACCCGGAAGAGAGGGCCCTGACACTGGATATTATACCCTCTGTTGAGGATGCCTGTGTATTGGCATTCTCGGAGAACTCCCCTGTTGCAACAGACATCTCATCCGATGAGAGAAAAAGTTCATGGGACAGGGACATTGTGTCCCTCACAACATCATTGATCTTGGCAATAAAAAGGTTAAACCAGACACCAAGGCTGTGCATCTCGTTTGCGGTATTCTTTCTGTAAACAGGGCAGAGAACACATGTTTTATATTTCTTTTCAAGGATCTCCCTGCATAGAACCTCTTTGTCCAGCCTTCTCGCTATTGAACCAATTTCAAAAAAGCAGAACCCCTCGCTTTTGTCATATTCGACATACCCGTCCCCCGACTTTTTATATATCTTATCTGAAGATTTATCAGATACAGGATACCTTACGGAGAGGTCCCCCAGGGCGCCCCTGCCGAAAGACTCCATGAATGAAAATATAGACCTGTTTATATTTCGCGACAGCATAAAGGCGATAAAAACAGAGAGTGCAATAAAGATACCCCCCACAATGAGGTATATCGCAACAGTTTTTGTTATTGGGGAAAAAGCCTCCTTCTTCTCAATCTCTATGAGAAACATCCACTGGAAATAACTTAGCCATTTCCACAGGCCTATGACCTCCTTCCCTTCATGGTTTATATATATATCATGCCCGGCCCGCCTGTTTTCAAGACAGTATAACACGCTTTTGACAAGCTGCCTTGTGTCATTATTAAGAAGCCAGAACCCTTCCTGCCCGGAGGACTCAAGTGTGGAGATATAATAATCGTTCAGTACCCCGAAGGTCTTCCGGAACTCGTAATCCCTTGAGGAACATATTACCCTCCCGGATGAATCAACGATAAAGGCGTTTCCGTTTTCCCCCAGGTTAAGTATATTCAGCGAATCATCCATAACGTTCATATTCACAGCGCAGATAATGTATCCTGCCGGCCTCCCTGCTGAAAAATAAACAGGGCAGCTTATTGGCTGTATTATCTCCTTCCCGCCATTGCCTGTCTCAATATATGAATCGAAAATATTTATATCTCTCTTTTCCTTAATACGGCTGAATATATTTTCCGCGGATACTTCAACCCCTTTCCCTGAAAAAGCGATACGATTTCCCCTGCTGTCCGTCAGCATTATCCACCTGTAATTCCCCTGGTCATACATCACGTCAGCAAGATATTTTTCAAGTACAGACCGTGCTGAAGGGGAAAGGCGGCCTGTACTGTCAAAAGCGGACGCGGCTCCCTTTATTACAGGTACTTTTGAAAGATTTTCTACATGCTCTGCGCGCCTCTCCATCCAGTATTCAATAAACTCAAACTGTTTGGTGGCTATTTCTGAATAATTCGCAAGTACCAGGTCCTGTATCCATGAACCTGTAAGAAAATAATTTACAGAAACAAAAATCAGTGAGATGAGAACACAGACCCCCAGGAGGACATACTTTACTTTATTTTTAATGCTTATATTACGGATCCATTTGACCGGTTCTATTTTCAGTTTCATCATCACCTCCCGGCCTGCCATTTAATCCCTTTCCCTGTGGCAGCTGTGACACCCCTTGGGCCCGGCCGTACGGAGATGGCATTCATGACACTGCTGATGAAAGGCTGCTTTAAGGTTTATCACAGCACCCTCATCCTTTTTTCCGTGGCATGATGAACATTTTGCGATGGAGCCGAGATGATGGCAGTCGACACATTCCGTATTATACTCCTCAACATGTCCCCTGTGGTTAAACTGTATCCGGGGCAGACGACGTCCCGTTTTTTCAAGGGAGATAATATCCTTAACGCCCTGATAACCGGATTCAACACCGGCATGGCACTCCCCGCATTTAACAGCTCCGCCGTTTTTTTTATGGCAGTCCTTGCAGAAATAATGGAAAACTACCATCTTTGATTTCCCCACATGGCAGGCGTCACATTTTTTTCTGTTTACATTATCGCCACCGTCATGATGACAGGTATCACATTTCACTGCAGCGTCATCATGCGCCTTGTGGTCCTTATCACCGAACGTGAAGGTACCGCCGTAAATCTTTTCTATATCCTTATAAAGATCTTTACTATTCTTTTCAACATGGCATTGATCACAGTTCAGAGGCCCCTTGCTATTTTCAGTATGACACTTAACGCAGAATGTATGAAAGGTCTTCGCGCCCGCAAGGCCCTTATGACACCAGGCACATTTTTTTATCCTCTCTTCATTATAAAGCTTATGATGACATGTTTCGCACTGGACACCGGAGTTTTCATGTGTGCTGTGCGGCATCTTCACATGTATTGTCGTTTCAAGGGTCTTTTTCCCCCACTGCGCGTCAGACCCGGTGAAATACCTGTTCACCTCTGTTATCGTAACAACATCAGTAGCGCTTGTAGTGTCAGAGCAGGAAACGAGATGCATAACAGCCGTAACTGTTATAAATACGAAAGTTAAACTTCTGAATAATTTATTGATGGAATTATGTCTGTTCATATACAGCTCTGCTGTTTAAATATTACCAACCCGTTCTCCTGATTAATAAGCAGACTTTTATACACGATATATAACCAGTTTTTAACAAAAAGTCAAATTTTTATATATTCTTAATATAAGCAGGAACTTTTGAAGTTTCCGGAAAAAAAGCCGCGTAAAAAAAGGCCCCACCGTTAAACAGCGGGGCCCTAAACCAGACCATAACTTTATTATATAAGACAGATTTTAAATGTCCCCGCCGGGAACGGCGGGGACAGCAGGCTGCTCAACCTGCGAATATATATGAATAAATACTGAAAAAGTATTTTCAGAACTGTTTGTTTGAGAACCTCCAGATTCTCATCCTGTCAGCTTCTTTAATAAGCTCATCCCTGAAATCAGGGTGGGCAATATTAATCAGTTTTTCCACTCTCATCCATGTCGGTGAAGCTGTAAGCCTCTCTACACCGAACTCAGTGGCAACGAAATCGACCATCTGCCTGGGGATTGTAACTATTGTCCCGGGATCAAGGGTAGGTGTAATCCTGGAAATCACGGTCCCGTCCCTCTCCGTGTATGTTGAAGCAAGACAGATGAAACTCTTGCCGTTAAGCGACTTGTAGGCCCCGGTGATAAAATCTGTCATACCGCCGTTTCCTGAAACCTGGGAAGGCACCCCTCCTGCAAAATTGCTTTCAGCATTCACCTGTGAAAAAAGGTCAATCTGAATAGCGTTGTTTATACTGACAAAATTGTCAATCTGCCCGATAATGTTCGGGTCATTGGTATAATTTACAGGGTAACCGGCCAGGGCCGCATTATCATCCATGAAATCATACAGGTCCTTTGAGCCTATGGCGAAGGTATACACGCACTTATGCCTGTCGATATTTTTCCTGGAACCGTTCATCCTCCCTGTTTCAATCATGTCCATAAAGGCGTCAACAAGCATCTCCGTATGGCCGCCGAGATCTTTCAGATCAGATTCAGCGATCATCTTCCCCACTGCGTTGGGCATTGCCCCTATGCCAAGCTGTATACATGAACCGTCATGGATGAAAGGCATGATGTTCTCAGCGATTTTACGATCAACATCGGAAGGTTGAATTAACGGTGCGGCAAAAAGCATCTGCTCTTCCGGCGCCTCAACAATATAATCAACACGTGATATATGAATAGAGTCCTCCGTACCGCCAAGACACCTGGGCTGGTTTTTATTGACCTCAACAATAACAAGCCCCGCCTCGTCAGCAAAAGCCGATGTTGCCGAGTTCTGCGGCCCGAAGTTGAAAAAACCCTTTTCATCCATCGGCCCTGACTGGCATATTGCCACCCATTTTATTTTATCTTTCAGTTCAGGCTTATTATAAGCCGCGGATCTGTACGCTTTTGATATATCCAGGTCTCTCACGTAGTAGGGAGCCCTTTCATATAGAATTGGAGAGTAATACGGGTTGAAATTAACCTGCAGCATCCTGGTCACCTTGCTCCAGTGCCAGTCATTGTAAATAAAGCTGCCCGGATATTTAAGTACATCGGGAGGAGGAGGTACTGTTGCTGCACAATAAACGGTTACATCTTTCAGTTCCCCGTGTCTTCTTGCCAGGGCCTGATCAACAACAACAGGTTTACCGTTAAAAAAGCCGTAATCAATTACGTCCCCGGAGTTTACACCCTGCACCGCTACATCAGCGGACACACATTTACGCTTATACTCCTCAACAAGTTTGTTTGAGTAGCCTTGAGTATAATTCATAATACAACACCCCTATTTTTAATAAATAGCGGGTTATGCCTGAATTCTGTTCTTCCTTCTGTTCTGATTTATATATTTTTCTGTTTTGAAACCGGCTTATGTTTTTGCCCGGGCCTGCCTGCCGAAGCCGGTAAGCAGGATGCAAAAACATACTATGTCATTTTTATATATTGCCATACAAAATAATGACCATATTTTACTACATTAAAAATATATAATCCCTGTAAATTTCAACCATTTTTCTTATTCATTCACAATTTTTTTTAATATAAAACAAGATATAATCAAATAAAATATGACCGTTCAGTCTAATTTTATCACAACTACAGTGAAGAAGAACTTTACTGCGGATATAACCCAGGAGTCATTTCAAACACCGAATTCAATATAACCGGCAGCTTTACCGAGTCGTTTCCCCACCCTTCCGAGATCATGCATTGAGCGGATTCTCCCCTCCCTGCGGATTTTCATGATTAAGTCTACTGTTACATGGCCCATGCCCGGTACACGGAGAAGCTCCATGGGGTCTGCCCTGTTTATATTAAGCGGGAAAAATTCAGGGTGATTTTTTGCCCACACCTCTTTCGGGTCGCAGTCAAGGTCAAGGTGGCCTTTGCGGTCAAAAAGAATATCATTTTCGGTAAACCCGTATTTCCTTAACAGAAAGTCTGTCTGGTAAAGCCTGTGCTCGCGGGTAAGCATCTGCTCATTTGTGAAAGGGGAAATTTCCCCCGGCAGGTCAGCATCCCCTGCCCCGCGCTGGTAAGCGCTGAAGTATACTCTCTGAAGGTTTAGCCTTTTATAAAGTCCCCATGTGTACTTCACTATCTCGACATCTGTCTCACCCGATGCACCGACCACGAACTGGGTCGTCTGCTTTACCCTGCTGTACCGTTCACCCTTTGCAGTGAGCCTGCTTATAAGTTTCAGGGGCCTTATGACATCACTTATGTAATCCTTCCCGCTTGTGAGCACCCTGAAATTGCTTTCCCCCGGAGCTTCTATATTAACCGAAACAGCGCTTGCCAGTGAAACAGCCTCCTCCACTGCCGCGTCAGATGCCCCGGGTATAATTTTAAGATGCATGTAACCTTTAAACTGCTCCCTTTTGCGGAGTATTGCAGCTGCGTCATTTATCATCTCCATTGTACGGTCAGGATTGCCTGTTACCCCGCTTGTAAGGAATAGCCCTGAGACTATTCCCCTGTTGTAGTAATCGAGGAAGACCTTTACAATTTCACTTCCGGCGAGAGTGCACCTACGACTGTCTGTACCGGCACGCAGAGGGCAGTACCTGCAGTCATTTACACAGCTGTTTGATACCATTGTTTTAAAGAGGAATGTGGTCCTCCCGTCAGGAAGGGCAACAGGATAGATCCACCTGTTATCATCAGAGCGGTATCTGTGATCATCCGGGTTCTTTGTGCCGCAAGCGCATGCAAGGTCATACTGTGAATCCTGAGATAGAATTCTCAGTTTTTCCTCTGTATCAGGCTTTTTATGAAGACTAAACATAAAAATACCATACAAATGTATTGTTTATTTTTCAAGCAAAAAAAAGGCAGCATTAAATGCTGCCGGAAAGGAATATTATCGAAAAAGGTTTACCCTCTTCCGTTTAATAGCTGAATTTTAGGATATAGACGCAAGAACCTTACCCAGGAGTTTCTTGATTTTCTCATCCATGAATGTATCACCCATGATGTTCCAGTCATACTCGGCCAGTTCCTTCTGAATAAGCGCAGCCATATCCCTCTTCTGAAGCGACTTCAGTTCTATGAAAGGATTAAGCAGCGTGTCATAGAGAGCTACAACCTTTGCTTTCGCCTTATCAATAAGCTCTTCAGCAGTTGTGAGTTCATCGAATATTCCGCGCTCAACGCAGAATGCCGGATCAACCAGCTCGCCTTTCATAATGATGTCACGGTAGTTCCTGTCAGTATCAAGGCCGAACCTCATTACATTACCCATACATGGAGAGAGGCTGAGGCCTATTTTAATCTCTGTCATACCGACTTTAATTTTTGGATTATCAACAGCGATCCTGTAGTCTGATGCCATAGAGTAAATCATACCTGCTGCAGTTGTTCCGCCGTTTATCGCTGAAATTACAGGTTTTTTACATGTAAAGAGTTTAAGAAGAGTGTTCTCTTCGAATTTAAACCATTCAATTACATCAGCGCCGTTTGAGAATGCTGTAAATGTGTTAAGGCAGAATCCTCCTGAAAAGAATCTCCCTTCCCCTGTGAGAACCATACCTTTAAGTGAGTCATCACTGTTGAGTTTATCAACAGCTTCATCAAGACCTTTGAGTGTTTCCATGTTGATGGCGTTAACTTTCGGATTATTGAATTTGAAAATTATAATCCCATCTTCAATTTTTGCTTCATATGCCATATCAGAACCTCTTTATTAATATTTTTATATGTATATCCTGTGAACTTCATAAGCCCTGAACAGGGTTAATTCAGTCTGTTTCCAAAATTATTTTAATGACACATAAGTTCAAGGAAGATATGACACAAAAATCTTTTTTTTTACTTTTTTAAAAACACGAAAATAGTGTTTATGTTAATGAAAGACTTTACATATCCCCTAAGTCATAACATAAGAGTTATAATTAACTGCTTTTAACTGCAGTTTTTTAGTTGATTTCATGCATACCCGATGGACCATGAACAGTATATGAGTATAACCAGTTCAATTGAATCAGTAACGGTTGACAGACTGCCAGGAGACCTTAACAGGCATTTCCATGAGGACTTCTCAATAACAGTTATCCTTGAAGGGGAATGTTCTGTCCTGGTTGAGGATGAGCTCCACACCCTCAACAGCGGTGATACTGTTCTCATACCCGGATATATGCCTCATGCATGCATAAACTCACCAGACACAGACCTGTCTTACAGGGTAATCATGATACCGGGAAATATAATGAAGAGATGTTCCATTCCTCAAAGATTTGATATAGTGAAATCCTCTGAGCTTAAATACGGCAGGTTCAATTTAACCGGAATAGAGAACATGATAAACCGGGTTACCGGTATACGACCTGCCGGAGTGTCCATTAACAGCTTCAGGTCTCCGGAGGGCGGCAAGTCCTCTTCGATGAAAAGAGTAGCTGACTATATAACCGCAGGATGGCAGGGAGAGGTAACTCTTGATGAGCTGGCAGATGTTTCAGGCCTCAGCAAGTATCATCTTGTCAAAAAGTTCAGGGAGGAGTTCGGAATGACTCCCCATGCCTACTCAATCAATGTGAGGATCAACAGGGCCAGGGAGCTTCTTAAATCCGGCAGGCCTCTTGCTGATATTTCACTGGAACTCGGATTCTATGACCAGAGCCATTTCAGCAATACATTCCTTAAATACACCGGGCTTACCCCACTTGGATACAGAAAATTATTCACCTGACCGCAACTTTTTCCAATACATGTCTTTACGCCTGATCTAAAATAAGCAGCATAACAGGCAGTGAAAACTGAATACCTGGTTGAATTTTCAGATTGTTTATTAAAAGGTGTAAGATGAAGATTGTAATTGTACTTGATGAAACACTGGCGGCAGGGGTTATGGCCAATACAGCGGCAGCCCTTGCGATGAGCTGTTCAACAAAAATACCGGGGCTTATAGGAAGGGATGTCCGGGATGCTGATATGAACACCCATCCGGGACTCCTCACAAGGCCGGTAACCGTTCTGTCAGCAGAGGGCAAAAAGCTCCAGCAGATAAAAGAATCTGCAGTGCAGGCAGACCTTGAGGTTATAGGTTTTACAGATGTGGCAAGGAGATCAAAATCATACGATGCCTATATCGAGTCTATGAGCACAACAGGTTCGGACGAACTTGAGTACCTTGGCCTCTGCGTTTTCGGCGACAGGAAAAAAGTTACAGGCATCACCGGGGCGCTCCCCCTTGTGAAATAAAATTATTTCAACTCCAGTTATTAATATGGGGTGTAAGGGGCGCATCCCCTTAAAAGCTCCCCCGCAGCGCCGCACTGAGTAAAATCGAAGCGGGGCTTTTTAAGGGAACAAGACGCAGTTTTATAACAAGCCTGGTATATTTCCGGGAACTATTACTGATTATATATTTTATAGCATTTTACGTTTGAATTAGTGCATCCTTTGTCATTCCAGTCCCCGCCGGAGTTCACCCTCATGCAGATGGGGGCGGGGATAAACGACCGTGGGCGACCACAGGTAGAGCTGGAAGCTAATCTATATCTTCCAAAAGAAGTGGATATCCGCCTGCGAGGATATGACATATGGTTTATTCGGTGCTAATCATTTCGTAAAACGCTATAGTGTAAAAATCAAAAATTATATACCCCCGCCGCCGAAGGCGGCGGGGGTAATAAAGTTTTTTTTACCTGAAACAGGTTAAGGACTAAATACCGGATTATAAAAATAAATTCTGTAAGAGGTAATCGATGTTTACAAAGAAGAGTGAAGGGAAATACAGGGATATGCTCCCCGGAATAAAGATGCGCACAGCTTCCTACGGGGAGAAAACTCTTATGAGTGAATTCATCATAGATAAAGGGATCGCGCTCCCATCCCACAGCCATGTCCATGAGCAGACAGGCTACCTTGTTTCGGGGAAACTCATCCTGAAAATAGGGGAAGAGTTTTTTGAAACACTCCCCGGTGACAGCTGGTGCGTTAAATCCGGAATTGAACATTCAGCAGAAGCTCTTGAAGATTCTGTGGCAATTGAGGTATTCTCCCCCCTGCGTGAAGACTATCTTCCGTAATTCAGTTTTTACGAAGGTTCAGTTCTTCACGCAATTTATAAAGGCGGGACAGGCGGTTCTTTATAATCTCAACAGCCTGTTCATAGTCGCCGGGATTTTCAAACCCCTCCCTGAGGTTCATGGAAGCATGTTCTTTAAGAGGGGCCCCTCCTGTATATGAAACACCGCCAAGCTGTGTAATATTCTCTCTTGTGGCGGGAGATGAATCCTCCATATCCCAGTGCGGAAGCCCGATTACTGTAACAGCTCCATTGAATATATAATATATCGGGAGGATGCATGATGTCAGGCACCCGGCAGAACAGCTTGACCGCTTAATCCTGCTGTTTAAATCCTCAATATCGTCAACTGCTTTCTCATTGAGTTCTATGAGCCTCTCTACATCCTTCATCCCCGGCAACGGGGATGAAGGGGGGAATTTAAGATTCGGGTCATCCGCCATTGCCAGAAAGATACTCTTTGAGGATTCGTTACGGTAATTGCTGTTAAGCAGATCAAATTTAATACTGCCGCGGAATTCATAGTCCAGATTTTTTCTCAGGCTTCGCTGAAGTGTCTTGCTTTTAATCAGCACCCTTCTGTCATCAGCAGATACGGTGAATGCTATGGGTTCGGTATTAAACTCACGGAACCAGGTATCAACAACCTCTTTTATCTCAGGGTCAGCTGAATTCAGCACATTATCAGGAATTTCAATTGCGCCCTGCAGAAGCCTGGGCTCACCTGAAGGGTGACCCACAAGTTCCGGATGGTATTTCTTCTGAACTGTGGCGCTCCAGAGATCCACTGTATGAAATATCATATCAAAATGTTTATTGTTTACATGAATACGGATAGTTGCAGGGGAATTATGGTAGTAAAAATTCAGGAGTTCCGCTTTCAGATCAGCTTCGCCTGATTTAGTCACCTTCCCGCTGTAATTTTTATCAAGCTTTCTCCCCTCGGTTGCTTTGCCGAGATAATCACTGATTATATCATTATCACTGAATTTTTCACCTGTTTCAACAAACTCCCAGCTCCTGTCAAAAATCATCTTTTTCCAGTATCCGTATCTTCCGCTGCTGTCGCGCCCCTGCACCCTCAGTTCACGTGATGCGTTCCCTTTTCCTGTCAGCAGTATTGTAATACGTTCTGTTATGGCGGCCTTCCCTTTTTTACCGGGCACCAGGAGTTCACTCAGAGGTTCCTGTGCCCTCCATCCCGGGAGAGGGTATGTCCGTATTGAGGTCATGATGGGAGCAACCTCGTCACCTTTTGTCCTCCTCCCCCTGTCAAAGACCCACCTTAATGCTGGTCCGCCGCCGTCCAGCTCATAATCGTACATCCTGGTGTACATCTTCCCGGTTTTATTTATAACAAATATTGTCGAAGCTGATGCGCTTATGTTCTCTATAATAAATCTCCCGCGCTCAGGTGAGGTTATGGCCCTGTTCCATGAAGTCGGGAGGCCTGTATCGGTGAAACGTATCCTCTGTCCGTCAGGGGCAACACAAAACATCGTGGCAGTGAGCCCGAACTCTGTTCTGTTACCGTCAACATCCTCCCACCAGGATACAATGTCCTTTTCATGCATTGGTGTCTCCCTTTTCCAGGGAGCCCGCATTACACTGAAAGCAAAAGTCCAGGTTCTGTTTTCCGGAAGGTATAAAGTGTCGGCAAAGGGAGCGCCTGTCTCCTCGCGCCACACTGTATCTTCAAAATATGTGGGCTGCCAGAAGTAGAACCTCCCCCTGTTTGATACCGCTGCAATCATTGTACCCTCTGTTGAAAACTGGGTAATATAATCTCCGGTTTTGAAGGATCGGGCGTGTTTGCCGGAAGGAACACCGGTTTCATTAAAGAGCTTCCACTCCCCTTTAATCCCGGTATTAACCGTATTCGGCTTTATCCATATCTTACCCTCTTTAAGGGCGTAAAGATACTCATACGAGAACCCCCGCGTCAGGTCCCTGAACCGGATATCTTCCGGTAATGTCCCGCCTGCATAGAGGCCGGGAAGAAACAGAAGTATAATAAAAAAGGCTGAATATATATGGCGGATTCTTTTCATGCGCTACTTATATTTCCGGATATTACAGAGTCAAGAACCTTTGACGCGACATTACATAATAAAAACCGGGGCCACCTGCATGTTTATTCCGCTCCTTTAATTTGACTCCGCACATGACCGGGGGTACTTTAATGGCAGAAAACCGGGAGGTTTTGCGCCATGTATTATATAAATAAACAGATTGAGATGGTAACATTCTCCGAGATTGAAAGGAGAGTCAGGGAAGAGCTGAAAAAAGAGGGTTTCGGAATAATTACGGAGATCAACCTGAGGGAGAAGTTCAGGGAAAAGCTCAGCCTTGAATTCAGGCAGTATAAAATACTGGGTGCCTGCAACACCCCTTTCACCTACAGAGCGCTCATGGCTGAAGATAAAATCGGCACCATTCTTCCATGCAATATTATAATACAGGAAACAGGCAACAGCTCAATAGAGGTCGCCGCAGTTGATCCTGTTGCTTCAATGGAGAGGATCAGAAACGAAGAACTGACCGGAATAGCATCCGAAATCAGGGAGATGCTGGCCAGGGTAATAAAACGGATTTAACAGCCCCGGCCCCATCTTTCACTTTACTCCCCTGCTTTTAAAGAACTCCTTATAAGCCTGGTCGCTCCCCATTATATGGTTAACGAGCCAGTCCTTCAGAAAACCTATCAGGCTAAGAGATATGGCGGTCTTACCCTCCATTACCTGGTCATAGTAATCCTGTACCTTTTCCACAAGGGCATCGTGTTCCTTTTTATGCTTCTCGTAATCGGGGTAAGCGTACTGGATCATCATCCCCTCCTCATGGCCGAAATGAAAAACAGTATATTTCACCAGTTCGTCAAGTATCGGGGCAAGGGCCCCCTGCTGGGCTCCCACTGAAATACTGTCGTGAAGGCTGTTGGCAAGAGCCACCAGCTTTTTATGATCATTGTCAAAAAGCTCAACACCAACGCTTAATGTGTCTTTCCAGTCTATAAATGCCATATTGTTTCTCCTCCAGGAGAGTAAGATATAAAAATACCGCTCAAACGTCAATGCTGTAATTTTAAAGCCATATTACGGCCTCAAAGCAAAAAAAAATCTGTAATAATTCCTGTATATATTCAGTATTAAACAATACATCCCCCCGAAGAAGGGGTCGGGGTAACAGAAAATCTGTAACCCTAAATAAATTAAGTTACTGAAAAAAATAATGAAAAAAATTTATTTGCTTTTTTACAGGGCTTATATATCTATTCCAATCAATTATAGCATTTCACGAAATAATGAAAACCTCGTCATTCCGGCTGTAGTGAAAACGAAATGCCGGAATCTCATAAAACTGGTGCTATGGGATTCCCGCCTTCACGGGAATGACGGGAAATAAATTAATACATTCGTTAACAGCTATATTTACAGCCTTTAACGAATGTAACGCCGGTTTTTCGACTTATATATAAATCTGTAAAAAAAATTCTTGCTTTAACAAAGGTGATTAAATGGAGAAACTGATCCTCTGGTTTAAGGAAACCAGGCCCCAATTCCTTACGCTCTCAATTGTTCTTACCTTTATAGGCACAGCCATTGCCTGGTATTACGGCCCGGTTAATATAGGGCATGCCCTGCTCGCGGGCCTTGGACTGACACTGACACATGGAAGCGTTAACGCGATAAATGATTACTTCGACTACAAAAGCGGCATAGATTTAAATGTCGAAAGGACGCCATTCAGCGGAGGGAGCGGCCTCGTCCCGGAAGGGAAAATTCCGCTGAGCCATGCCCTGTGGGTAGGAGTATTCACTTCTCTTGCCGCCCTTTTTATCGGCATATTCTTTGTAATGGAAAGCGGCACAGGACTTATACCGCTTCTTGTTATTGCAGCGCTATGCCTTGTTTTATACACCCCTGTCATCCTGAAAACAAGATGGCCCGAATGGTCTCCCGGACTGGGTCTGGGAATTATGCCGCTTCTCGGCTTCTATTTTATACAGAGGGGTGAATACAGCTGGATGGTTCTTATTGCCTCAATGCCGAGCGGCATCCTGGTTCACAACCTCCTCCTCCTTAACGAATTCCCTGATGTTGAAGCGGACAGAAAGGGAGGACGTAAAACAACGCCTGTAGTTTTCGGCATGGAGGCAGCGGCCAGATTTTTCAGGATAACCACTGTTTCAGTCTATGTATGGATTATCGGGTGCGCTGCTGCTACAGTTATAACAGGTACTGTAGTGATGCCTGTTTACTGCCTGATATCTTTACTGACCCTCCCCCTTGCGATAAAGGCAATGAGGGGTTCAGGGGAATACGGCGACAGGGAAAAATTTATTCCCGCACTGGGGAGCAACGTAATGTTTATCCTCTTCACGCAGGTACTTATAGGCGCCGGCTATATACTGGAGAAACTCTACCCGCTGACATTTTAATGCAAAGCCCATGACTTGAAGCTGTTAAAAATCGGCAACAGCTTCAAGTTCCGTATCAGGATATATGATCCTCTGGTTGGGGGGCATTGAGTTATAGACCATATCTATCTCAACACTGCGCAGACTCACGGGGAGAGAAAAACCGGGCGAGCTTATCTTTCCCCTGACCAGAACATCCTCCATTGTAAGAGCAACACAGAAAACAGCCACATCTGTTCCTGCCGGTATCTTTGCTATCTCATCAGCATATGGGCCTCCTGAGAATACGATCCTCCCGGCCCCCTTTGCCTGTGCCTGAATTACAGGTATTATCACGGGATAACCGTCCTCACCCACGTACGACAGGAACTTCAGGGAATCGAGCCTGTTAAAAAGTCCGATTCCGAAAGGCTTAAGCGCATCGGGTCCGCGGCCCGCAGGCTTAAAGGCCTTTGCTATTTTCGATGCCACGGCAGAGAGAGCAATCCTCCCCACAGGGAGAGGGCCGTCAAACTGTGCCTCAACAAGGTCGAGGTAGTGGACCGTGCTGATACCGAAGTAGGTGTTATACCTGAACATAGGCTGGTTATTATAAACTTCGTATTCAGGCCCCTCTGTTTTAAGGTGTGTCCATTTTGCCTTTCCGCGCCACATCCTTTTATCAAGTGTCATTATGCAGAAACCGATCTCAGGCCTCTCCTGTATATACTGTTTCGAGAGTCCCCTGCAGAACTCACCCAGTGTCAGGGTATCAGGGCCGGCGGTCTGAATTGATGTTATGAGAGATATATGGGGCCGGCCATCGGGGTCCTTTGATGCCACAAGCCCTATCTTTTCGGATGGGGAAAAAGCCTTTATCTCATCTTCTGTAAATTGATGTTTTACTGTCATATCGCGCCTCTCTTTTTCAGCATACAGGGGTTCTCCCCTTTTTTTTATTACTGCCGGCGGTTTCCGGCCCGGCGTTCTTTTCAACCCTTGTTGATCCCGTAAGTTTTATCACTGAAGGAAGGACACCTGAATCCAGGGCAGCCCTGTAAAGGGATTCAGATTCTTCAGATGTCAGGAGGGGGGTCTCTGCCAGGGACCATTCGATCCCCAGCCTCAGGTACTTGTCCCTGCAGAGGTTATTGAAGGTGCAGAGCTCCCACCTTGAAATTCTGCCATTAAGTTTCTCTTTTATAAATTTCCCGATTTCTCTTATATTTTCATCAGTTGCGGTAAGTCCCGGGATGAGCGGAGTCCTCACCCAGAGTTCCCGGGGGAGAATATGGTCTTTCATGTATTCTGTAATCATGATGATATTTTCATGAATCCTTTCATTCGAAGTACCTGTATATTTTCTGTGCAGTTCCGGGTCCGCGACTTTCAGGTCAAAAAGAACAGTATCGGTATGCGGGAGGAGGGATTCAAGAACCTCCCCTGCGCATAAACCGCAGGTATCAATAGCGGTGCTTATGCCCCGCTCTTTAAGTTCACGCAGAAGGGCCGCGGAAAACTCATGCTGAAGAGTCACCTCTCCACCGGAGATTGTAACCCCTCCTCCGCTCTGCCTGAAATAGGCCTCATCCTTGACAAGTTCATCGGCAAGCTCTTTTACGCCCCATCGTTTACCCATAAGCTCAATGGCGCCGGAGGGGCAGGCTTCAGTACATGCGCCGCAGGCTATACACTTTTCCCTGTCTATTACTATCCCATCCTCACCGCGTAAAAGTGCCCCTGTACCGCAGGCCTCGATGCACCTGCCGCAGCCGATACATACAGAACTTAGCCACTGGATCTGCGGAGACCGGTTTATACTCTCAGGGTTATGACACCAAAGGCATTTAAGAGGGCACCCCTTGAGAAAAACCGTTGTCCTTATGCCGGGGCCGTCCTCTGTTGACATCCTCTGAATCTCAAGGACAAGGCCTGTTATTTTTTCACCTGTATCTTTCACTACTACCGCCTAAAACCTGCTGTGTGACAGCCTGTGAATAACCTCGTCCTGCAGTTCCCTCCCCACAGTAACAAAGTACGCGTTATAGCCTGTAATCCTCACAAGGAGGTGCCGGTAATTCTGCGGATGTTCCTGGGCGTCACGGAGCATCTCAGGATCAAGCATATTTATCTGCAGTGCAGTGCCGCCGTTTTCAGCATACCCGCGAAGAAAAGCCCTGAACTTCCCCCTGTGTTCCGGGTCTTTAAGTATGGAGGGGTTGAACGTAATAGTATGGCTCGCGCCGTTGGGAAGCCTGTTAAGGTAACCATCCCAGTCTCCCTTCCCGTCAACCGCTTTTCCCCCCAGGGCCTTGCCAACAGAGTTTGCATTTGAAGTGGGGCCGTTTATATCAGCACCGTTTGAAGGACATATGGCATTTGAAAGGAACTCCCCCTTCATCCTGCCGTCAGGGCTTGCCGCCATTACAAAACCGTCACCTGCCCAGTAGTTCCAGGATAGCATGCCAGGCCTGAACTGCCGGCCGGTTGAAACTGTTTTATGCTTCCAGGTTTCACTGCACCATATATCCATGACGCATGAAGCCATTGCGTCAGCCTCGTCATCATCCCTGCCGTACTTCGGGGCCCTGTTCTTTGCCATGGTGCGGAGAACATCATGCCCCTGCCAGTTCTCTTTAAGGGCAGCAAGGAGTTCTGACATTGTACAGGCCTTTTTATCAAAGACAAGGTACTTCACTGCAAGGAGGGAGTCCACTGTTGTGGCAAAGGTAACGGCCTCCATGGTTGTGAAATTGATCTCCGCACCCCCGCGGGTAACATCAAGCCCCTTCTCCGCGCACCCCTTCACCAGGCATGAAAGGTACGGCGTGGGTGAATATTCCGCACGGATAGACTCAGACTGCTCCTGCAGGTCAACGCACCTTTTAATTATATATTCAGTCTGCCTTGAATAGGCATAGAGAAACTCCTCCCATGTTTTAAAAACGGCCGGGTCACCTGTTTCAGGGCCGTCCTGTGTAAGAGGGGACGTTTTCCCTGTCATGGGGTCAGTAAAGGGGAGAATGTCTCTCCCTCCTCCCATAACAAGCTCAACTGCCTTGAGAAGATTTATATTGTTGTCAACAGTTCCCGACCTGTCGTTCCCGACCATTGTGTTTTCAAGGCACCCCACGGGAGCGTAGTCATGTACATTGCTGCTGTTTACAAGGTGCTCTATTCCGGCAAGCCGCCCCTCAAGTATCATCCCTGCCATTGAACGCTCGTCGAAGTTAAGCAGAAAAGGGGCCCCCTGGCATGAGGCTACCATTTCAACACATCTATTCAGAAGTTTCTCCGGCGAGTTTTTGTGGAGCCTGACATTCGGTTTCGGCTCAAGTATTGGAGACATCTCGTCAATGACGTCAAGGATCGCGTAAGTCAGATCATTTGTCATATCTCTCCCCTCTTTACCAAGTCCGGAGAGGGTTATAAGCTGGCCGAAACCTGCAGTAATCCCCTGGTTACCGTTCCGTATCATGGCATCATAGGCGGTATTGCAGTGGACCCAGAAACATTTCAGTATCTCCTTCCCGAACTCCCTCTCCATTCCTTCAGACATGGAGGTTTCCCAGTACGGCAGAAGGTACTGGTCTATCCTTCCGAAAGAAACCCCGGGGCCGGGATAATTTTCATCCGTCATTATAAGCATATGGTTAATCCAGAGCGCCTGCACCGCTTCCCAGAAATTCCGCGGAGGCTCCCAGGGCACACGGTCAAGGTTCCCTGCCATGGCGAGCAGCTCTTCACGGCGTGCTGTCCCCTTCTCTTTCATCGCCAGTTCCCTGCAGAGAGAGGCGTATTTTGCCGCAAGGTCCCGCGGCATTGTTGCCGCTGTCATCATGGCAAGGAGCTGGGCCCCCTTTTCGCCTTTACGCTCAGCCTGTGATAGTGCATTGTAATGCATTTCAAGCTCTGCGTGTATCCCCTTCCATCCCATAGTAAGGATTCTTTCATGGCCGGGGACAAGGTGGCCGCTTGTTGCCCCCGCGTTTCCGTATCCGTGATCATGGAAGGCCTTCATTTTACTTCGCGCCTTAAGTATAAGGCGGTCATACCTCTTCTGCTCCTTTTTATTCAGGCAGAGTGAGGTCTGAACATTAAACCGGGCGCCCGCGATCAGGTCACCCGGCAGAATCTCCTGCGGGACATAGTTTACGATCACCTCCTTTACAAACCAGGCGCGCCTTTCCGGGAGGCTCCATGACCAGAACCTGTCATGGAGTTTCACATTACGGGCCGACTGCCTGAAGGATGATTTCACTGTCTGCATCAGGGCATACATCTCGGGCACTATGTAGTATGTATGTTCGTTGAACTGAACGTCCCATGGTGTACCGGTTGACCATGCCGTGAACTCATTGTTCCACGACCTTTCATTTCCCATGAAGTAGTAGTCCCTGAGCCAGGTTATCCGTTCAGATAATCCTGACGGTTCCTTCATGTTATAATACTTTTCTGCTGCTGTTCCCATCCTGTTCACCCTTTGTACCGGTATTTTTATTAATGTACTCTCTCAGAAAACTCTCGCCGTGACTGAGCATGGCCTTCATGATCTTTACGGCATTCCTCCTGTCGCCTTTAATGACAGCGTCAGCAAGCCTTGAATGAAAGGCGAAGACGTCATCCACGACAGCGGGATTGCCGCTGAAAAACTGCATGGTAAAATTAGTGTAAAGAGGCCTGAATGAATTTATAATAAGCGGGTACACAACATTACCCGTTGCTATCGATATTATATGGTGGAAATCGAAATCCGCATCAACAACATCCTTTATCGAGCTTCTGTCTATTCCGTTCTCGCGTTCTATATGCTGCTTCAGCTCATTTATATGAAGAACGGTTCTCCGCTCAGCTGCAAGATGTGCGAACTCCATTTCAAGATTCATCCTCATCTCAAGCAGGCTTTCAAGAAATTCCCGGTTAAGGCTCCCTTCGGAATAGTTTATCATGGAGGAGAGGAGCGTAAGCGACCCGGACCTTTTATAGTCATTTATAACTGCGCCTGACCGCGGCCTTATTGTCACAAGCCCCTTTGCGGCAAGTTCGACAAGCCCTTCATGCACAACAGGCCTGCTCACCCCCAGTTCGGCCGCAAGGTCACGTTCGGAAGGAAGTTTCTCTCCGATATTAAGTTTTCCCGAAAGTATAAGCTCCTCGAATTTCTTTACGAAGAGGTCCTTCAGGCTCTCAGACTTCAGAGGTTCAAGAAGATCAATCATATCCGCTCCATCTTATATTGGTTAACTGGTATTACCAGATTACCAATATAAGATGGAAAAGTCAAGTCATATTAAATGTTTCTGCGCCTTAAAATACAACTTGAAATGATAACAGAAAAGTTATTGCGGAAATTCAGGCATATAAGTTAATACGCACCTCATTTATTAACGAAACAACAGGTTAAACGGAATGATCAATACTGTCATTGTATATCTTTTATCAGGGATGTCTATCGGCACCACCCTTGCCCTCCTGCCGTCTCCCCTTCTCGCTCTTCTTATAAACGAGACCCTGAAATACGGAAAACATGAAGGAATAAAGATATCACTTGTACCCTCAATGACGGATTTACCAGTAATCACTGTTTCAGTTTTCATCCTCTCAATGCTTGAAAAGCTGAATATCGTGTTCGGCCTTATATCCATAGCCGGCTTTATATTTCTCTCGTATCTGGGCCTGAAAGGACTGAAGTCTCACGGTATAAAAACGGACATGAAAGATGTCAGACCTCAGAGTATAAGGAAGGGAATTATCACCAATCTTTTGAACCCGAACCCCTATATTTTCTGGTTCACAGTAGGAACTCCCATGATCATCTCAGGATGGAAAATCCACCCTTCAGTACCGGCATTTTACATAACAGGATTTTTCGGCAGCCTTATAGGCATACGGGTACTCATGTCAATTCTCATAAACAGGTCGCGAAAATTCATCAATTCAAGAGGGTACATCATTCTTTCCAGGATACTCTCCATTGTCCTGATACTTTTCGGGATAAAACTTCTTTACCAGGGGATTATGATTCTCGGGAAATAGCTTCATCCTTCAAAATCACCTGATTATAGCGGTTCACGATTGAATTAGTTCTTTTTTTTTGTCATTTCGAGGAGCGATAGCGACGTGGCAATCTGTTCAGAGCATAATCATTTTATAGTAAATAATTACTGTTTGCGTCATAAACAGATTGCTTCACTCTCTGACGATCGTTCGCAATGACACGGTTTAAATAATTCGTTAATTGATATAATTAACAGGGATGATAAAATTAATTAAAAAATAATACTTGAATTCTCCATGCTCTATATTAGCCTGAACGGGCTTTTACCTCTGTTCAAAAGGCGGTTGTTATGGAAAAAAAAATTACTCTCATATATATCATTTCACTTATATTTATAATTTCATCCTGTTCTAAAAAGGCCGGTCCCATAGAGGGCGAAGTGACTTTTCTCACAGGAAGCCTGAAAATCAACAATATCGACGCATCAGTTGGAAGCCCGGTTGTAAAGGACGATGTACTCCTTACAGGTGAAAAATCAGAGGCTGTTATCCAGGTATCTGAAACTGCTGTAATTACTCTCCGGTCTGAAACCACGGTTAAATTCGGTGATCTCATCAGGAACAAAGACCAGTCATACAGGGTCGCAATGGAACTCAACAAAGGGGAGACCTTTCACAAAGTCATAAAGAAAGGGACTGATTACACAGTTAAGGCGCCCACTGCTGTCGCCTCTGTCCGGGGGACATCCTTTGATATGTCAGCAAAGAGGGCCGGAACACGCATAAGTGTTGAGACAGGAACTGTATATGTACGGCTGGATCCGGAAACCGCAAAAAGAAACCCCTCCCTTACAGATAAACAGAATAACGGTGAGGAGGAGATTATCCTCAATGCCGGTGAATCTCTTGAGATTGCAGCTCTTTCAGGAGGGGGATACTATTCCGGAAAAAGCGGATATAATAAACCCGCTGACAGCCTTAAAAGAACAGACATGGACCCGGCGCGTGAAAATACGAAAAATACATCCGGTGAAGAAAGCGGAAAGAATACAGCGGTCACAGAAAAAAAGACCGGAACAACGACCGAAACTATTGCCAAAACGGTCAGAGATTCAGATACAAAAACAGTCAACAAAAAGATAGGTACTGATAAAACAGCCCTGAAGAAAACTTCAGATATTAATAAAGCCTCTGCAGAAAAAAAGGGAACCGTACAGGTAACCGGCAAAAAAAGTGAAGAGAAGACCCCGGACCCTGAAAAGGTAAAAGAACTGGTCAGTAAAAAGAGCCGCAAACTGGAGGAGATAAAAGATGTATACAGCAGGATAGATAAAGTATACCTCTATTCAGGAGAAGTTATTACAGGGGCCATAATTAAAAGGGGCGACACCTACTCCGTGCTGACCACAGAGGGTATAGTAAAAGTCCCGAAAAAAAATATACAGAGCAATGAGATAATAAAATAGGAGATTACTCCGAATGAAAAAATTAATTCCGGACAGTTTCATCCGCGTCATAATACTTATGACAGCTTTTATCATCGTGCTCCATACCGGCTCCGGCGCGGAATCTGTTTTCATGAAAAACGGCGCTATCACGGAGGGGAGGATCACTGAAAGTAACGATAAAGAGATCACCATAGCCCTCAACACAGGTGAGGTCCGGACAGTTGGAAGAAAAGATATAACCCGTATCCTTATGCACAGCAGGTTCAGGGAAAAGATATAC
>Ga0116163_1000632_pt1 | contig 24049 bp, 19 predicted proteins | sample AD_UKC107_MetaG_FD_89889 | JGI IMG/M metagenome (GOLD analysis project Ga0116163, IMG submission 89889) | Active sludge microbial communities of municipal wastewater-treating anaerobic digesters from Hong Kong - AD_UKC107_MetaG | ecosystem: Engineered > Bioreactor > Anaerobic > Digestate...
CAGCCAAAACTATCCATTAAGCGAATGCAAAAAAGATGGGGCAGCCTTTCAGACAAGGGCACGGTAACCCTCAATAGAGACCTAATAAGAGCGCCTAAAGAATGTATTGACTACGTTGTTACGCATGAGTTTTGTCATCTGAAGTGCTTTGGTCATAGTAGGAAATTTTATGAATTACTAGAAACAAAACTTCCTGAATGGCAAAAAATAAAACATAGGCTTGAGTTAAGTTTGCTTTAGTAGAAATATTTCTTTAATTTTAACGATCTAATAACATGAGAGGTTGTCCATGAACGAAATTATTTGCCCAAATTGCAAGACAGCTTTTAAAGTTGATGAAGCCGGTTATGCCGATATTATTAAACAGGTTCGTGATCATCAGTTTCAGGAGGAACTTTCTGAGAGGCTTAAGCTCGCAGAAAAAGATAAAAATTCTGCAATAGAACTTGCAGAGGCAAAAATAAGAAACTCACTGCAAAAGGAACTGGCATCAAAGGATGAGGAGTTGGCAAATATAAAAGCCACTCATCAATTGGAGCTCATGCAAAAATTAGCAGCTAAGGAGTCCAAGTTGGCAGAACTAGAGTCTAAAATTCAAAACGCCGAGATGGATAAAAAACTATCCGTTTCTGATGCCATCAGAGCTATAGAAAAAGAAAGGGATAACCTGGCAAATGATTTAAAAATCAAGGAAACTGAAAAGTTGCTACTGGAAAAATCTATCAATGAAAAGTATAGCAATCAGCTTATTTCCAAAGATGAAACCATTCGTTTGAAAGATGATGAAATCTCCCGCTTAAAGGATTTTAAACTCAAGCTTTCTACGAAAATGGTGGGCGAAACACTCGAACAACACTGTGAAGTTGAATTCAACAAACTCAGAGCAACTGCCTTTCAAAATGCTTATTTTGAAAAAGATAACAATGCAAAAACTGGAACCAAAGGCGATTATATCTACAAGGAAACGGATGAACATGGAACGGAAGTGATTTCCATTATGTTTGAAATGAAGAATGAAAATGACGAAACCGCTACAAAAAAAAGGAATGAAGACTTTTTCACTAAACTGGATAAAGATCGTAAAGAAAAAAATTGTGAATATGCGGTTTTAGTATCCTTATTGGAGTCGGACAATGAACTTTATAATACCGGAATCGTGGATGTATCTCATAAGTTTGAAAAAATGTATGTCGTTCGTCCCCAATTTTTTATTCAGATCATAACACTGCTACGTAATGCGGCCATGAACTCCATGGCTTACAAAAAAGAATTGAATTTAATCAGAAACCAGAATATTGATATCACAAACTTTGAGGAAAAATTAAATACTTTCAAAGAAGGATTTGCCAGAAACTATGATCTGGCAAGCCGAAAATTTAAAACTGCGATTGATGAAATTGATAAAACAATCACTCATCTTCAAAAAACAAAAGATGCACTGTTATCATCAGAAAACAACTTGCGTTTGGCAAACAATAAGGCGGATGATTTAACTATTAAAAAGTTAACTTATGATAATCCAACAATGAAAGAAAAATTCAATCACATTAAAGATTAACCCGAGTATAAACAGATAAAAATACAAAATGACTAAAAAAAGATATTTTACCAAATCAGGATTCAAACTGGCCACAAAATGCCCGACCAAGCTTTTTTATACCGGAAAAAAAGAATATGCGAATCAAAAACACGATGATAGTTTTTTGGAAGCACTTGCCGAAGGCGGCTTTCAGGTTGGTGAACTTGCAAAGTGTTATTTCCCGGGTGGGCATGATATAACAACACTGGATTATGATAATGCACTTGCGCAGACAAATAAGCTGTTGGAAAAGGATAATGTGATTATTTATGAAGCTGCCATTGCCACAGAAAAGTTATTCATCAGGGCTGATATACTTGTAAAAATCGTTAATGCAATCAGTTTGTATGAAGTTAAAGCCAAATCTTTTGACCCTAGGGAACAAGATGTCTTTTATAATAAAAACGGAACGCTTAATTCCGAATGGAAACCCTATTTATACGATGTGGCCTTTCCAAAGTAGGTTAGTTCAATTGCAATGCAACACATCACTTCTTACTGAAGCTTAAAGATAATGGGATTGACCCCGTAGTCTTGCTCTAACCAATAAAGTATATTAGTTCCGACTTTATCTGACAGCCGAGTTGAAAAACTCTGTTAATGACTTTTCAGCTGCTTTTGGGTTATGCGGTTGATATTTTGGTGACATGACTTTCCAGTCAGGAAACATTTGTTTCAGTTCATCAACTTTACTACTATTATTATCGCTTCTAAAACCATGAAGATAGGGGTAGATTCTCTCAAGTTAAAAACCCATCAGAATTAATAAGTCTGATTATTGAATTAAGAAAGTGGTTAGGAGGAATTGGGAGATTAATTTGAAAAAAAAATGAAGGCTCAGCAATACTGAGCCTCCTTCAAGTTTAGTATCTTTGTATATTTTTATTCACTATATAGGTTTCTTTTAAATTTCTTATCTGAAAACGCCCACAAATCTCCTGATGCAGTGCATTTTATTTCTTCCCTACGATAAGGCTTACACTCTACATTAACAGTACTACCATCATAAAAAGAGGCTAAAAAAGCTTCTTCAACATATTTCAACAATGTAGAACTATTATTATCTCCCCTAAAACCAAAATAGCAGTTTTCCAATGTCTCACATTTAAATGTTTTTTGATAGCTTCTAGGAAAGTACTGTTTTTTTGGTTTAATTTTATGTCTTGTTCCATAGACTACGACTTCTTCCATATTTGGGTTGACAGATGGTCGAAGACCTAGTTTCTTACAAGATGAAAAATCTTCACCCGAAATATAAGAAGCAAATTCAAAAGCAGACTGTTCAATCATAATTCTGGCTGCCAATGTCAAGCTATCACCAGTATAGTTGGACCAGTCAATAAATAAACCTCTTTTATCTTTGGCTCCTTCTCCGTCCGCGGCAGAATCTAATGAATCCAACAAACTTCCCATCGAGTTTACATCTACCAAGAAACTTCCTCCATCTAATAATTGAAAATCCAATTGTAGTAGAGTCTTAAAGTTTGACTTATTAAACCCGAAACTAAAATACTTGGAAAGCAACCCGACACTTTTCCCTTTGTTCAAACTCCTTTCTTCTGAGCTCAATTGACCTCGAATGAAGTAATGATAATGAGCAGACTGTGCGAATCTATGTTCGAGGATTTTAACCCCCGTACTCTTGAACATGGTGAACAATGTGTTCATATAAATCATCCTAAGATTACTACTTCCTGTTCCTTTTGAAAAGTCTGGCATTTCATCAATAATAACCACTCTATTAACACCTGAGTCCTTCAACTTCTGATTTACACAACTAGCTCTATTATCCAGAGCATCTAGTAAATAAATAGGAGATGTTGTAATAAAGTCATTAAACTCAACCCCTTTAGCTACAAGCGCATTGCTTAAAACCAATACGGCAACTGCAAATAAAATTTTCTGTTTATAAATATCTTTCATGTTAATCACCTCTTTCTTTGTTTAAAGCTCTTAAGAATTAATGAGCCTTATTATTGATTTAAAGAGGTAGTTAGGGGTATTTAGGAAAAGAGGATGAAAAAGTAAAGAATAATAAGATAAATAGTCAAACCTGAAGTATCCAGTTTTTTTCTGATTTATTAATAGAGCCTTGGGCTGCAAGTTGAATATCAGTCTAATTTTTTTCTGATAAAAATAAAATGCCTTAACCAATTTAGCAAAATTGAAAGCTGCAGCTGCCAAGATTATATTATTTCTGTTTCCATCGGCCCCTTTGATATAATTTCGGTTCATTCTGTGGTCTGATTTGATATGTCCGATTATTGGTTCGATTGCTGCATGCCTTTTCATCCATTTCTTCAGCGTTCAACTGGCTCGCTTTGGAATTTTGCCAATAACATGGGCTTGTGTTTTTAATGTAGAATCATGACCTTTGTAGCCTCCGTCACAATGTGCATGTTTGGGCTCTTTTCCAGAATTCTTCTTTGCTTTCTTCAATGAATCATCAAGAGTGTGTCCATCATAAGGGTTGTCATAACTGAGAGCTGATAACACCCAATTATTTTTTGATGTTGATACAAATGATGCTTTATTTCCAAACTCATACTTTTTGTGAATTTTTCCTTTGGCAATACAAAATACAGCTTCTTCATGTACTGAGTAAATCTTGTTTTTGTCATTTCGTTTTTGTGCGTGTATCTTCTCAGCTCGGATCAATAAAGCGATAAGTTTTTTATCAGGGTTCTTACATTTCCTTCTGATGTCACGAATGACTCGACCCAAATAGGTTTTAAGCTTCCGCGTCTTCTTTGTAGCACGCTTCATTTGCCGGGCATGAGAATAGCGTTGTTGCATAATGAGAGCCTTTTTACCGACTTTTTTCCGCCATTTTATCAAACTGGTGGGATGCAAAGGGAGTTTATGCTGCAGGAACTCATAACCACAAAAATACTGCCAGTATGGATTTTCAACCCAACGAGCAACGACGCTTTCATCACTTTCATTGAATGTGTATTTCAGATAATGTAAACCGGCAAGTAACCGTGTTGGCAGTGGAGGTTGTCCAGCTCCTGTTTTATAAATGACTTCTATTTCACTTTCAACTCAAGACCAGTTGATTTTATCAGCTAGCTCTACCAGTGGATGTCTCATGTTTATGATTTGTGAGAGCTGTGAGCGAAACAAATCGGGGTTATTATCAGGTTCTTTCGGTTTCATATTGCAAGGTTTTGTCATACGTTGATTATTTTCTTGCAATATATTTTACCACATAATGAGATATTATGCATGATTATCAGTGTGTTATGAATATTTCAGGGAGGACTAAATAGTAAATTACCACCAGACTTAAAACTCTGATGGATTCTAGCTAGATTGAGTAAACGACCTCAAGACTTATAAAATTAAATATAGGAGGAAGTAAAGCCTCGAGGTCTGTGCTCTGCTTATATTAACGATCACAAATAACCATAGTATCCCCAACAATGACAGTCTTTTTATCCACACTCCGAATGGCGTGAGGGTCATCCGAGGTTCCAATATTGGTAACACAGCCCTGACTGGATTTCAAAGGACTCATGCCGGAATGACCATACCTGAGTGTATTGCGAATGTTTCTAATTTTCTCACCATATACAGCTTTCATTCGTGCTTCCTTGGCTTTCACTATACTCGTTCCCTCAGAGTAAAACTGTGCCTGCAAATGAGAGGAGCTAAATATGGCCAACAAAATAATTACTTTTTTCATAATTTTTCTCCAGTTAGAGAGCCCAGATTGAGTCCAGGCTCCCTCAATACAATAAAAGATTAACGGATGGATCCAGCCCTGACTTTTGAAGAACCTCTTCCTAAAGCCAGATTGGTAATATTGCCAGTTTTAACATTAATATCCACATCACCCTTAACGCTCGAGTTCTCTATAGTGCCTACTGCAACCTTAGCAACCCCCAAGCCAACAGCGCCATTTGTGATATGACCTGTTTTTACATTAATATTCACATCACCCTTAACATTTGAGTTATCTATAACACCAACATCTACACTTGCTGCACCTATTCCTGCAGCTCCATTTGTGATGTGCCCGGTTTTTACATTGATTTCCACATTTCCCTTGATATCCGAACCAGCTAGAGAAGCTGTAGAAACCAGACCTGCAATTACAGCCGTTAATATTTTCAATTTAGATTTTTTCATCTTCTTTACCTCTTTGTTTAAAACCCATCAGGATTAATGAGCCTTACTATTGATTTTAGGAGGTGGTTAGGAATGTTTAGGGAGTATAGAATCAGGAGAATCGATTGAGTACATGTAGCCGAGTCCTACCAAGAGTCGTCACCTTCGTAGCCATTAAAATCAGCATAAAGCTCATATTCTTCGTCGATCCTTAAACTTTCATCTTGATCTAATAAGTCATTGTAATAATCTATTTGCTCTTGATGAGATTTCTGAGCAAGCTTGTTTTCTGCATATTCCATCATCGTTAGTCCTTCTTCAACTTTGCGAGCCCTATTTCCACTAGCTGTTAAGTTTTGCTCATAATAAAAATCAGCACGGCTTTTTGTATAAGCGATTGCTTTTAAGTAAATATCAATATAAGCGTTTGATTTACCTGAATGATAAATACAACGAAAATCATTAAGGGCGTCATAAAAAATACTTTTATGATTCTCTAAATTAAAGATTTTATTACGACCTTCTAAATAGTCCTGAGTGTATGGTAAATCTTCTTGTATTATTGCCTCTAGCAACTTATCTGATATCTCTTGGAAGTTTGACTCTAATCTGGAGTGTCTCGGATATGATATTTCCCAAGGCCGGTGTTTGATAATAAACTCTTGTTCTACAGAATAAACAATATCGGGAAAAAAGGAGGGTCTTGTTTTAATCACAGCAATATAGTCTTTTACAGCATCAGTTGGAATCGAGTCAAATTTAACCTTTTCTAAACTTTCTTTAAGATAATCTGTAACCTCGCTATTTTGACTAGGGTCCAACATTGCCTTCAAGACATTTCTAAAAAAAGCTTTTGAATAAGGAGAAAGCGTTATATATTGTTCCAAACTTTTCAGCGAATTAGAGTTTATAGTTGTTGACTCATTTGACTTTGACTTTAATGTTGTAGATACAGTTATGAGCATCTCTGACAATTGTTTGAGACTATCAAAATCATGTTCTAAATGAGTATCAATAACTTTATTGGTGATAGTACCGAATTTATACTTAGTTGCCTTTAAGGTCTTTGTTATAAAATATAAAAAGTCTGAGAGAATGCCATTTTCTCTGAAAGATTTCCAACCAAATTGACGCACCAACCCACGCCAGAATGAAACGAAATGAAAATGGGCTTCAAAATTATCAATATCTAAGCTGTCATATACAGATTGAACAAGTTTTTTTGCATCTGCTGTATTCCGAATTAGTGGAACATTCTCATCATTGAAGAAAATCTTGCCTCCAGAAACTTTCATTGTTTCATCTTCCTTGGATATAAGGTTATTGAAGTATTCTTCATTGAACAAACGCCCAAAAGCTTTTTTTATTATTTGTATTTGCTCCAAGTATTTGTATATCTCTTCATAAGTTTCTTTCACTAGCCCCATATCGAATTTAAGCCAACCAAATTCTTCAGGTAACAAACCAAGAGGCCAAGTAGAATCAAATGTTAGAGCATTAAATTTTGGAATCAGTTTTAAGGTGCTATGTCTTTTAATCTTGGTAAAAACCTTAGGGTCAGATAAATCATCTACAGCATATCCTTTTCCGTTTAAAGAAGAGTTATACAATACAACTTTGATAAAATCCAAGTAGTTTTCTTTATTTAGTAACGAATCTTGTTTGTTTCTTTCGCTTTTTAGAAAAGCATAAAGGCCTATTGCAAACCTTCGTGCTATTAATATTTCTTTTATCGCACCTGTTTTGGCATCATCACCGCTTGGAAAGCTTCCTGTCCTAACACTAAAATCATCATCAAATATCATGTTCCATAAGTCCTCCTTTGAAGATTCTTTATTGAATGTATCAATGAATACTTCTAGATTATGTTTAACTAGCCGTGAAACATGGTTCTGAAAAGAATAAAAAGAAAATCCATTTTTTAAAGCATGGTAAGTAGGGGCTATTGTGACCCACTCTGAAGCTTGAGGAGCATTGTTTATCTCTATCCAATGACTGTCACCAAGACGAATTATCTCATCAGAAAGAAAAGCAAGATCATCCGCATTATGCTGGTTAAAGTCTATTTTTGAATAAATGTTAATTTGAATACCATAATGCCTAAAACTTTCTATAAGAAACTTTCTCTTTAGCCCCGAATAAGCTATTTTCCCAACGCTTCTTCCGTCATTTGCCAGGTATTTCATAAAGTCATAGCCTTGTTTGGAAGTGGGGAAACCATCTTTATTTTTAAGACGGTAATCACATATAACCAGTGAAATTTCTCCATAGGCCTTATCTGCTTCCCAATACTGAACCGCCTCCTCATAGGATTCGCACATGATGACTTTATCCTCGGAACCCAATCTTTTCACTAACTCCCTATATAAAGGGCTTTCTTTGTTCTCTTCATCATCCAACCACAATACTTTCCAATACTTCCAATCAGGTTCAATATTCCCATAACCTTTTGAGTTAGACTCAGGTAGAACTGCTTCACAAAGATTTTTTAGTGCTCTTAATGCTTCTACCCCTGAAGTATTTGAGTGCAAGATATTACCCAGTTCAGGCAATGGTTTGTTCAAGCTTTTATAAACCCGCTTTACTAGATTTTGACCTTCAATTATTAAGTCAGGAGTTAGTTTTTTTATAACATTAAATTTGGGGGTTAAGCTATGAAAATACTCATCAATAATTTGCTTAATTCCACAATAATGGTGTTTTACATCGTAAAGTGACAACTCTGTTAATGCATCAAACAATTTAAACTTTTCAGTCCACTCAGAAGGAGAAACAGGCAGTTGCAAAAAGCCATGTCCGGGAAAGAAAAGTATCTTGGCATTCAGAACATTTTCTTTGTAATAGAATTCTGGCAAAAAAGACACAAATAGAACTTTATTCTTGTAATCTTTTCTTCTTAATTCCTGAACAAAAGATATTCCGTAAAAATCAGTTCTGTTAATGCTTTTGTTTTCAACATTAATCTCACATAGTACAACGAGCTGGTCATTTTCATCTTTGTCTTTAACCAAATAGTCTGCAGGCGATAAACAAGTTATTTCTTCAGACAAGAAGTCTTGGCTTGTTTTTTTGCTGTTATCTATGTAGTAGATTTTATTCATTTTATAATTTTTATTTACAATAATTGAACAGGCCTTATCGAAGAATCATATTACTTAATTCTTAATTAGTTTATCAATTCGCATTACTAATTCGTTAATTGCCAGTTTTTCATTATCTCTTTCACTCAGTGAAGCATTGAATTTCTTATGTAAAAACTGAAGATCAGATTTAAACACCTCTTGGAAATTCCGCTTGTACTTATAAGGTAAATTTTCTCGTTGCGCCATATCATCAAAAAACTTGGAAAATAAAATAGGAATGCCTGCACCTTCATAGTCTTTGGTATATAACTGTTTTATTACACTATATCCTGAATTATCATTTTCGTGACCGCCAACTAAATCGAGGTCTATAATGGAGAAATCAAAAACTTGACCTTTAATAATTTTTTCTAACTCCTCGTTGATATTCTCATCTTCACAATCATAAAATGTAATATCTAAAAACCTACCTATTGGAGGCACTGAGGATATTTGCTCTGTTTTTAATAATCTTTGAAGCTGTTTAAAGGATGGTTTGTTTTCAACCCATAATATTCTAATTCTTTCACCCTTTTTATTAATATTGCTAATAGCAGATAGTAAAATGCTTGGTAAAGCTTTTTGTGCAATGTCGTCAATTTCAGACAAAAATGCATCAAATAAATTCTTCTTACTTCTCAAACCGTTTTCCCAAACTTGTACTTGATAATTATCAATATTTTGGTGAATAATAACACTTCTTAAAAGTTGGAGGCTGAAAGAATTCTCAGGATTCAGAGAGCAGCCTGCATCTTCTAGTATTTTGGTGATATACTCTTTATAGTGTTCGATTGACAAATCAGTCTTTGAGGTAACAAATCTATAACTAGGAAGAACCTTGTCTGGTTGTATAGATAGCTCATTATAAATGACCTCGTTTAATTTATTGAGATACTTTGGATTGCAGATATGGGTTGGAGCAGATACTATAAAACAGAGAATATTCGTTTGCGGGTTAAAACCAGGAATTATCTTAATACCATTAGCTGAAGTAAAACTATTAACGGCTTCCAAGAAGTTACGAGTAGACTTTATTGAATCTAGAATCAATCTCCCATATCCCTCCTGATTTAAAGGCAACACTTCAGTACTCATTGCACAAGCTAAAGCTGCAGCTCCAGAGCGACTACCTTCTAATGTCCACCCACCTAAATAAGTACGCTCTATAGGAGAAAAATCATTGCCAGCTGCTAAATATGGAGCTTCTTTATAAATAAAATCTTTGTATCGTGTATCCTTATAGGAAATAGAACCAACAGCATAAGGAACATATCCCATTTTATGAGGATCTATGACAATCGAGTCACAGTCTCTCACACATTCTAAGTCAGATTGAAGTGATTGAATGATTTGTATTTCTGCTTCATTAGGAGTATATTTTTCAGTTTTACTTTCATGTAAAACAGAACAAAAATACCCCCCCCATGCTCCATCAATTTGGAAATAAAATGATTTATTTTGCTCTTGTTCAAGTTGCTCTCGTAAGGCTACTATCTCTTTTATAGGGTCAATCGCACCTTCTTCAGTCGTACCAAGCATTCCAGCAACCATTAAGATTGGAGACTCTTGATTAATCAGAATTTTTTCTTTAAAGTCACTTATATCAATTTTAAATTTAGAATCGCACTTAAGTTTTATTACTTGTTTTTTCCCTATACCCAGAATATCAAGATTCTTCTGCCAACTGTAATGCGAGGCAGTTGATACATATATTAGTGGTAGATTCAAATTAGTTTCAAATTGCCTATATACTTCCGAATGGATGCCGTGGACACCTAAGTTTTGAATTGTGTATTCATCTATATCTTTAAACAATAGTTTATTAGCTTCAGGCTGATTTCTCAACTGAAGTTCTTCGATCATACTTGTGATTATTAGGTTCCTAAAATTCAAAATATCTTCATTTCTAAGATTGAACAGAGAGTGAATTGTTAAGTTAACAAACAGAGAATTGCTACCATTAGGAAGTTTAACAGTGAGTTTGTTGACGAATTCATATTTTTCATCTGTTTCAACAAGAAGCCTAAGTGATAAAGGGTAATACTTAAGATTCCTTGCTACCCACATAGCTTCCAAAATAGCAGTAGAGCCACCACTTGAAAGGTGACCAAAAGACCTTCCTTCTTCAGTATGTGTTAAACCGTATGGTTTATAACCAATCATCTCACAAAGTCTAGTGCAAAACTCTATCTCTTTACGAGTAGTAATAGGAGACGACTCCCCTACTACATTGTTCTGATTAAATAGCATTCCGCTAAAATATCCAAGAAGCGAGGGAATAAGCAAATCTGAGTGCATATGCCCAAGAAAACGAGGGGAGTGAAAAGGAATGCTTTGTTTCATCTCACTAAGAAGTTTATCTAACACTTCATAAATCTTGTCTTGGCTTCTTTGAAACCCTTTAGACCGTTGATCTTCTCGTGTTATTAATCTGTTATCTTCGGGATGAAAGTTTCTCCTCCACTGCATCACATCTTCAAAGAGCAGATTGAAAAGTTTCAGAAACTCTTCACGATTTTCCCCATATGGGCCTAAAAACAAACTTTTGCTATCAATCATTTTCTATAAATTTCAAGATTTTATTTTCTACCTCTGCAATATTACAGGGCAATTGAATAAATTGTATATGATTTGGGTTCCAAATTATACTATTCTTTGGATTGTCAAATTCTCCAAACACTATGTCGAAATAATGATCTTGGATATTGAAATTAAACCAAGAAAAAAATATAGTTTTTACTATTCTACCTTTATTCATTTCAATTAAAGTGTCTTTTATTGAACTCAGTCGCATATTCGTATCGTGGGCATAGAGTAATGATATTGCCGTATCACAACCTTTATTCACAGTATCATATTTCAACTGGTGAATCCACTCACATTGCGGAAGGCTTAGGTCTATATGCAACTTAATTCTTTTCATTTTAATTCATTTGTAACTTTGTAGATTTTGGTCTTGCCACACTTAAAAACATCTCCTTCGTTAAGCTGGAAAGTAAATATATTTGAATCAAGCTTAGAACCATTTACTGATACCGCACCTTGATTAATTTGCCTGCGGGCTTCACTAAAACTTGAAAAACCCAGTTTTTCTTTCATAAGAGCCACAATATCAACTTGGCATTCATTAATCATAAACTGTCCAACTTTGATTTCAGGAAGACCTGTTTTATCTAGTTTGCCATAATTGTCAATCTGATTCTTGGCATCATTCTCTGAGTGATAAGTTTTAATAATTTCAAAGGCAAGTCTTTTCTTTTGGTTAATGATGAATAATGTATTCGGACAATCGTTAAGTATTTTAGCTATTTCTTCAATTTCCTTTTCCGGGATATCTGTCAATAAAGTCATGTAACTGACAATGTTATCATCGGTCATTCTCATTATTTTGTCAAACATGGTAGCTGGAGGTTCATCTATTCCTATATAATTACCTAAAGATTTACTCATTTTCTGCACACCATCTGTTCCAGTAAGAATTGGCATAGTAAGGCAGATTTGAGGATTCTGACCAAAAAAGCGTTGTAAATCTCTGCCAAAAGTCAGATTAAATGTTTGATCGCTTCCGCCTAGTTCCACATCTGCATCCAGAGCAACCGAATCGTACCCTTGCATAAATGGGTACAACATTTCATGCATTCGAATAGAGTCAGAGGATTCAAGTCGTTGCCTAAATGTATTGTGCTCTAACATTTTAGCCATAGTTGTATTGGCAGCCATTTTAATCAACTTTCCAAATGTGAGATTGTTGAGCCAAGTACTGTTATACTCTACTCTTAGTTTATCGGGGTTTAATATTTTAGAGACTTGTTCAATATAGGTTTTAGCATTTCTAAGAATATCTTCCTCAGTAAGTGGCGGTCTCGTTTTATCTTTCCCAGTTGGGTCACCTATACGACCTGTGAAATCACCAATCAGAAAAACCACCTCATGTCCCAAGTCTTGGAAATGCCTTAGTTTTCGTAATGGTACTGTATGCCCAAGATGTATATCAGGAGCAGTGGGGTCAACCCCTAGTTTAATGATCAAAGGCTTGTTTTGAGATAGAGACTTTGATATTTTAACTTGCAGCTCTTGCTCATCAATAAGTCGTTCTGCTCCTCTTTTTATTAATTGTATTTGTTCTATTGCTGTTTTCATAATTTTCTCCTTTTTCTATAAAGGATTATGATTAGTTAGCAATAGATAGCAAAAGTATTTTATCTCTCAATGCAATTAATTTTTCCTGGTGTATTGAATCATCATATTCCCAGTCATCCGTATTGCCAACAAGAGTATTATAAGCCCCAACAATATCAGAGTTTTCTCTTATCGTTTTATTCTCTTCAGTTTCAAACTCATTCTTAATCTTACCAGAATAAATATCATGAAGAAGTTTAAGTGCGGTTTCTAAGTCGCCTTCACTAGCAAAGAGTTTGTTCCATTCTTGAAGAGCTAGTTCCTCGCTTATCTCTCCTTGTAACAGATGGTATAGAGGCGCATAGTATTCATATTTAGGCATGACTTGTTGATGACAGCCGAAATGTGTTTTGAATCCTTTATCCTCTATAAACCTAATTATAGAATCTTTATCTGGTTTACTATGATAGATAAAGTGGGCATTCTTATTACTAGTTAATAAGTTATCACTCATAAGTTCATCCCATACTTCTTCCTTAAACTGTTCAATATCTCCTAGCTCATAGGAATCCTTGAGTAAATAAATACCTTTATATCTAGATATTGGATTCTGCTCCAAATCAATACTATGCTTGCTTCTATGAACTCTGAGGTGAGTTCTTATTGAATATTCATTTGTAAATATAAATATGATGTTATTCATTTTGTTCTCTTGTGGGTCGTGCTGAATTCAAAACTTCGTTCAAAAGCAGTTTAAATCTGTTTTCTATTATATACTGAGAAATGACTGAATAACTCAAAAATGCAATTTTATCGGGTAAATCTTTAGGGGCTCTGCCAGAAGTAATAATGACTTTGACATTATCAAATCCTTCTACAATTTGACTAATTATCTTTTCTCTATCATCATTACAATCTTTTTTAAGGTTGTTCTTAACAGCTATTTTCTCAATAACACCTAAGTGAATAACCAACCACTTCAACCCTTTTATTTCTCTTTTATTTTTTCTGAATTGTTCTATTAATACCTTATTTATTTCTTTATCTAAGTCCTTCGGGAAATCTTTTTTGTTTAAATCAATACCATCAGATTTACCTCCCAATGGAACAAACACATTTTGTAAATTCCACCAAAATTGATAAGGTTCAGTTCTAGGACCTTCTGGACTTTGAGCTGTATATTGGTTAGATTGTACTTGTTCTTGTATGCGTTCATCCAAAATGCAAACATTACTCATAACAGCATCTAAAAACTGCGCTTGTGTCAAAAAAGAGCTTCCATTTAATACCGATTCTTCGAAGGCATCCATGCTTTCTTCATTTTCAATTACAATGAGGTCCTTTAAATAGTCAAATCTTGACTCAGAAACCGATGTAAACGGCCCAACATCAGTATTGTCATAAGAATGATTCTTAATTGTAACATTTACTTTTTCTTTTGATTTTCTATTTTTTGGAAACAACAACTCATATGATAATTCTTCTTTAATATAAGCCTCCTCAATTTCCAGTTCTTCATATCTCTTATAAATATATGCTCGCCATACTTCTCTTAATACTTGATCAGGGTTTTTAATTACCTGATTTATTTTATACGAAATTGCATAATCTAATATTTTATCATTCTTAGCCTTATTATATATACTTTGATATCTTTCGAAATTTTTCTTCACATCACAATATGTAATCCACCGTGAAGGGATATGGGACTTGATTATTTTGCTAAAATCATTCAAGTTTTTCTTACCTATCAATAGCATAATTTCATGTTGGTATGTCTTATTTTCATTAAAATACCATTTTGGCTTAATCATATCGCCATCTTTTTGAGTTCCAACTTTTAATAATAAAACGCCCACATTTTCCAAGATTTTCAGGTTTTCCTCACTTTTACCTTTGTCTGAAACACGGTTCCATTCTTTTCCTTTAAAGTCAAGAATCAAAAGTTTCTTCGGCTTTGGAAGATAAAATTGATACCCTAATACATTTTCCCTCTCATTGGGTTTTCCAAATTTGCATGGGTTAATTGCTTTGAACAATGGTAGCTCTTTGGTTCCATTTTCAATTTCTTCCTTATTTTTCTCAATCTTTTCAGGGTCAAATGCCAACTCAAATCTTTCCGCTTCAATATCTTCAACAGGAACTCTGCGTAAATAGGCTGCACAGGCTTCCATTTCTATTAACCCTAAGGCTCCCTGACGAAGCTTGAATTGATCATCAAGTATGGACTTATTTATCCATACATTTTGTCTGATTATTAGCTGATCAATTTTTCGAATAGAATAGTAATCATATTCATCATCCGAGCCTTCATGTTTAAGCTCAGGTGTATGACCATTATATTTTTTTAATCTTTCGGTGAAAGCAACGACCAATTCAGGTTTGCTTATTTCATCATATTGTGATTCGTTACCATTGAAACCATTACCTCGAGAGATAACAATCTCACATTTATCTAATGTATTGATGTACTCTAGGTTTTTCTTGTTAAACTTAATGAATGATTTTTCATCATTATCGAAACTTTTATTATCAAAAATAGTAACCTGATAATATGAAGAATCTAACTCTGAATCTTTAACTCTTATTTTGAATATATTTTCTGTACTTGAATCGGAACCACCATTCCCGTGCTTAGCAGTATTCCGAATAATATTTTCCAAAATGATATAAAAAGCATGTTGTCCCATAACATCATTTGATATGGCAACTGATAAATCTTTATCTTCTCTTATTTCTCCCTCGAAGTGGAATTTGTACGGAAAATCGTCGACCCCACTTATACGATTGAGTAATATTCGATTGCTGTCGATACCCTCCATCAATTCTTTCTTGAATAGTTTGCTATTTTGTACCTGTGGTACACTACTCACTATATCTGCTAAGAAGTCTTGTCGAGTTTTGAGATAGGAGAAAAAGATGGAAATGAGTTGGTTGTAGTATGATTTTCGAGCTTTATACTTTATCTCTCCGCACCAAGTTTCCTTTTCATCTTGTTTTCGTAAGCTGTCTTCAAGTGCCTGAATCCTGATGTCATAACAAAGCTCTTCGCTATAAGGTGTATAGTACGGTTTATCTCCTGTTGTAAATTTTTCAATATCTATATTGCCTGAATCAACTAGTCTACTCAACACATGAGAACCTATGTTGTGACTCATATTTCGTGCCATGACTTTTGCTATTGCATTGGTACCAGACTGTTTTAACAGCTTTAATGTTTCTATTTCTTTTCTGGTATTAAACTCGATTATCCTCAAATCTTTATATACGACCTTTAAAAACAACAAACATTTTCTTAGAAAGCTTTTAGAATGTGAATGGTTAGAAAAAAACATTGCAGATCCTAAATCTGAATTTCGACTATGTCCATCGAGAAATATTGTATACCAATTTTTATAGTAAATTTCTTCTGTTTTCTTTCTTATTTGTTCTTCAATTTCTCCAAAACTCACAATCCTTTCACTAATTTCAGAAAAACCTTCTTCCTTAAACGAGTTAATAATCTCATCATAATTAGACTGGGTTGTTTTGTTGGTTTTCAATGTCTCAGATAGCCAATATGAATATGCTTGTTTATGCAACTTTCTATTAGTTTTGACATCAAAGCTATCTGAACTTGATTGCACTGCTGGTGCTGGCCATTCTATAAACCGTTGTTCTTCAGCTATATTAAAATTTTTTTTATCTAGTGATTTACTAACAATATAACCAGACTCACCAATTTTATCTTCAGAAATCTTTATCACAATTGAATTGTTTTGATATTTTGAACAAGAATCCTCTTCATGAACCCCAACATTTAAAATCATAAAAGAAGTATTTGTCTCTTTTAGGGAAAACTCACTAATTCCGGAAGCTTTTTGGCTAAATATCCAATTCGATGTCCCTGCAGGAGAATATGATTTACCGCCATACCCATTTTCTTTATCGAAATGGGAAGCATTCAGGACACGGTTATAAGCAATACTGCTGGGGATATTTTTTATCCAAAAGTCTCCTTCGTTCTCATGATGTTGAAATAATAGACATTCTGAACTTTCTTGATTTATATACTTGATAATATAATTTACTTGTTCATCTTTGATTTGTTTATTTCCTATTCCACATAAATCATATTCTTGAAAAAGTCCTTCTTGTCTCAACCCCTGAAGAGCTAATCTCTGATTATCAATATTAGAATATCCTGGCCAAAAATAGAATTGAAAATTTTGTATATTTTGTTTTATATTTCTAGACTTAGATTTTTTTATAGTATCATATAAAAAAAGCCTAAAGAGTTCCTTGCCTATAGTTTCAAACAAACTATTTATGTGTTTGCCTAATCTGTTTCTTGATGAGAAAACAAATTCATTAATCCTTTTATGAGGATCTGAGATTTTTTCTATAGCCAATAACCTTTCATCGATAATTTTCTTTACATTATCCCAAATTCTTGCATTTATTAAGTTTTCGCTCATTAATCAGGAAGATAATAAAGTAGCTATCAGTATCAATATTACTGACATTATCAAATAGACATTTATTTTCTTTTTATTACCTACAATTAACAAGCTCATTATATAAAAAGAAAACCCTATTAACATTGCTTTGTCTAAAGCAAATGTCATTACTGTTACTATCATCATTATTGCAATAGTAATTAGTTCTGTTTTTGTGATTGCCTTAAGCTCTTTGACTTCAGGAAATATTTTTATACCAACCCATAATAACGCACCCGTTGTAGCAATAACTGGAACTAATTTAACCAGAGGAGCCAATGGTATAAACAACAACATTAATATGCCGCATGTAATTGCTGTAATTCCTGTTCTTCCACCAACTTTTATTCCGATTCCACTTTCGACAAATGTTGTGATACTTGTAGTTCCTAAAGCCGAGCCGACAACAGTAGCACTGCCATCTATCATTAAAGCCTCTTTAGTCCTTGGCATTTTTCCATCTTCATCTAATATAGATGTGTTTTGAGTTAACCCTATAAATTTTGCAATACTTCCATAAAAGTCTATTACAAACAAAATGATTACAGCTGAATATACTTTGGGATTAAAAATTACTGATAAATCAAAAGCAAAAAATGCGGATAGCATCTCTTTATCAATTGATATTTCTTGTACTTCTTTTGGTGCTAGACCCAAAAAATGTGCAAGTGTTGTACCTAATACAATACTAATTAAAATAAACGCCTTGAATTCAAACTTGTGAAGCACAACAACCACAATAAACCCAAAAACCATCACTAATGACTTATAAGTCAATGGAGATGAAACAGAAGAAATGCTTATTTCTTCATAAATCAATATACCACTCAACCTTAAAGCAATGATAATAATGAATATTCCAACAGATGCAGATAGTCCAAGTTTTAGCGAGTCTGGTATTGCTTCGATGATTTTCATTCGTATATTTGTAATTGTTAATAAAACAAATAGTACTCCTGACCAGAACACAGCTCCTAATCCTACTTGCCATGAAACTCCTATACCAAGTATTAAAAAGTAAACTACATATGAATTCATTTCAAGTCCAGGAGCTAACGCAAATGGTTTTTTTGCCCACCATCCCATTATTATCGTGGCCATGGAAGACACAATTACTGTTGCAAATAACGCGGCAGATTTATTAATTCCTCCTTCGCTTAATATGGAAGGGTTTACAACAAAAATGTATGATAAAGATAAAAAAGTAGAAAGTCCTGCTAATATTTCAGTTTTCCACATGGCATTATGTTTATTAAATTCAAAGTAATTTTCTAGCGTTTTTTTCATGTTTTCATTAACTCAAAAATGATGAAGTCTTGAATTTCATAATCGTGCAGTAGGTATTTTGGTGTAAATAGCGTATTGATTACTTTAAAACCCGTATTTTTGAATTGTTTTTCATACCACTCAATTGGTCTATGTTTTTCAACAATCTCATAGTTTCCTTCTTTTTTAATTTTCTTATAATCATGATTACATTCATAAGCACAACCCGTTGGAATTCTAAAGTCTAATTTGGATTCTTTAATATTGAAGATTCTGGGGTTACAAAAACCAATATAAATTGTGCCATTCATACATAATTTTTGTTCTACTATACTTAGTAAATCAATAACTTCTTTTTCTTCTATTATACAAACGACCAAATTACACAAAATCACATCAAAATAATTATTTGGTATTTCCTCAGGTGCTTTATATACAGAGTCGTAACCCAGTCTCTCTTGGCAAATTGTAATCATTTCCTTACTGACTTCATAAACTCTAATATCTGCCCCTAATTCTCTTAAAGAGGTGGCCATAACTGCTGGACCAGCACCATAATCCAAAATTTTTAAATTTTTAACGCTCTTCAGATTGTCAATAATTGTATAGTCATATGATTGCAATTTATCACTTTCATTTTCAAGCTCAGATATAACTTTGTTCCATTCATCTTGCTTAGATATAAATTTTGACATTTCTTTGCAATCACTCAATATTGTTATTAGTTATAATAACATTTTCTAAGCTCATTAAAAACTTTTTAAATTGAGATGTTTTTGGATTAATCATAATATCCTTAGTTCCTTGTTCTAAAATTTCACCTTGATTTATAAAAACTATTTTATCTGCTAGATTTTGAGCAAATAAGAGAAAATGTGTAACCACTATAATTCCTGTTCCTTTACTTTTTAGATATATTAAATAATTAAATAATATAGATATTAGTTCTGGATCCAAGGCTGATGTAACTTCATCCAAATATAAATACTTTGGGTGTAACATGACTGCCCTAATAAATGCTATTCTTTGTTGTTCTCCTCGGCTACATTGATGAGGCAACTTATGTAATATACTCTTCACTTTAAAAATATCAATCAAGTTATTTAATTCACTTTTATCAAACAGATTAGTTTTTAACAATGGTTTTGTTATGTTTTCCTCATTTGTCCAATTAGGTATTAAATTAATGTTTTGAAATACTATCCCTACTTGTTGACTGCCTTTATATTTAAACTGTTTTCGTATTTTTGCGTGAGCATTTGGAAAATTATATCTAGTTCCATCAATTTGTATTAAACCTTTATCAGGTGTATTTAACATTGACAAACAGTTTAACAATGTAGTTTTTCCACTTCCACTTGGACCAATTATTACAGTTATTTCACTCGTGTTTATTTCAATATCAATATTCTTTAAAATCTTTATTGACCCAAAATTTTTTGAAATGTTTGTAGCTTTTATCATTTTATAAACGCATACCTTTTTCTTAACCAATAAGCAAATCCAGTGATTGGCAATGTTATTAATAAAAAGAAAATTGCTAAAGTAGAGTAAACTTCAACGGGCTTATAAATCTCAGAGTTGACTCTACTGGCAATTCGAAACAATTCATCTACAGAAATTAATGAAGCAAAAAGTGTGCTGTGCATCATTACTACTTGTATGAAAATTATTGCAGGTAGTATTTGTCTCAATATATAAGGAAATTGTATCTTCCTTATTATTTCATTTGAATTAAAACCACAAACTTCAGCAGAATCAATATAATCACGAGGAAATTGTTCAACTGCATTTCTAACTTGTTCTGCTACTAAGAAAATATTAAGGATAGATAATGTCAAAATAGTGGTATAGAATCCATCAATTTGTATATTTAAAATAGTCTGAAATGGATAATGTAACCAATAAAGAAAAACCAACACTGGAATCCCTCCTAGTAAGAATGAGACTATTTTCGAAAGTAGGCCAATTGATCGAGAATATTTTGTTCCAAGAATACCCAATATAGAGCCTATTGTCACCCCTACTATCCAAATTATGATAGTCATCTGAATAGTAACAGATAATCCTATAAGAAAGTCTTCCCTGTACTTTATTATTATCTCAATTGTGTTCAACATTTATTTTTTATGGTGACATATATGGTTGAGCAACTCTGTAAAACAAATTAGGAGCTGGTTCGTATTTTTTAATAACTTTATCAACAAATCCGCTATATATTAAATCTTGAATTGCAACATCTAACATATGTTTCATTTGGAATTCATTTTTCTTAAACATATAAGCATTTCCAAATAATCTTATTGGTTGTTCAGAAGCAATATTTTTAATGGTTCCAGGGTTGTGTTTCAAGTATTCATGAGCATAAAAAGGTTCTGCAAACACTACATCACATTTTTTTGATGTTAGATCTAGAAATTTTTGCGAAATATCAGTCAACTCAATTGATGAATATTTTTGTGCATCTGGAAAATCTTGAGCTGCAATAACTGATGAAGTTTCACCATCTATGACACCTACTTTAACATTTGGATTATTAATCTGAGACATATCACCATCAAAACGATCATCATTCAATCTTGTATAAACACCAATACCACTATAGTATACTGGTACAGACATAGTAGTTTTTGTTCCTCTTACAACATTCATCCACACTGGACTACCAACCATATCATATCTGTCTGCATCAAGTCCCGCTATTTGTGATGCCCAGCCAACTTCCTCCGTCCATTCCAGTTCTAATCCTAAATTTTCTGCGGCTTTTTCCAGAACTTCAACAAAGATTCCTGACATAGCCCCTGTTTTAGTATCCTTCATCAGTGCAGGAGGGTAGGTTATGTAAGCCGCTCTTATTTTGCCATTCTTAACTATTCTCTCGTATACAGACTTCCTTTCAAGAGAACCATTGCTTGTGGTATTAGTGTCACTCTTACAACCACCAAGACCGCTTAAGGCCACTAATATAACCAGAGCCATTAATATTCTAAACTTATGATTAATCTTCATTTTTTATTCTCATATTTATTATAACAATTATCAAATACAGTCAGAAGAATTCAACATAACTTGTCAAATTAAACGACCTCTCTGTTTAAGTGTTATTTAGAGTGGTTAGCAATAGTTAGCAATTTCATTATTTTGTTTAAAACCTCATGTTGTTCCAGCAAATTTAGATTACTCAAGCGTTATTTTGATGTAACTATCTCGTGGTTTCATATTGGTCAAATAGTCCAATTTTGACCTGAAGCCATGCCTACTCTTCAGTAAAGAAATATCAAACCATATCAAGTAAACAATTTTGTGTAACTGTATTCAAAAATACTAGCTTAGTCAATCTTCAAATTTTATCATATTACTATGTTTTATTAATGAGATAAACCATAACAACCTTCCAGTCAGGGAATCTCTCAGAGCCAAAATGTATAAGCTCGCCTTCAAAACTTTCCTGACCACGACCTTCGGAATAATCATCAATGAGCAAATCACCTTTTACTAGTCCTTTGTTGGAGCTGATAATCAGCCTGTCAACAAAATCGAGTCCGAAGTATTTTTCAATCCAAATTCTTTTTTCAGTATAACAGTGGGGATTCAGAATGGATGGAGCTGTTAAAATATAAGGTGTGAATTCATCGGACTCAATCAGATATTTTACCGACTCAATGGCATCAGGGATTGGCGTTAAATTTGCAAAAAAGCCTTGTTGGCTTTGAGGGAATTTGATTTCAGGAAATTGTTTGAGTTTTGCCTCTTTTTCTTTGCTGTAATCACAAAGCACGTCATCCATATCTATATAAATAATCATTTTTAGACCTCTAATTTTCAATCATTGGTTCAGTATAATTATGATTGTTCTCAAATTTTGAGAATTCCTACACGTGACTGTAACTTATTTGTGGTAATGATAACATTTTTAGTACTCCGGTTTCTAAAACTCGGATTTTTTTAGAACAACTATGCTTCCTTGAGTATTAACTAAACTACCAATAGAGGTATCAATGATAACATTATTTTATTACTCAGATTTAGATAACAAAATTAGGGTTGTTACTGTACAAAATGATCAGCAAGCATCCAAGTTTTTTTATGAGATCCGTAACGAATTTTATTTCCGATTGCTGAAATTCAAGTGCCAGAGTGAACCATTTCCCTGCTGAAAATTTTCTGCGACACGATGATTATTTTAATTTTAATAAAAAATATGCTGAAATAAAATTTCGGGGCAAAAACAACTCAACTAGACACACTTTTTTGGACACTGCCAAATTTAAGTGCTTATGTTCTACCTGAATTAATTTAAAGTTTAATTTTTTAACTCATATCTTTTAATAACTTTTTAACTCTCTCAATCCCACTAAATCTATGTCCGCCGGTTTCAAATTCTATGATTTGATTTATTCCTTTGCTTAAAAAGTATTTTTTTGTGTGTTCAGCTGGCAGAAGTTCATCGTCTTTGGCTAAAACCACAACAAATTGCCCGTCATTATTTTCAAAGTCTTTAAATGATGAAAGCATTTCTTCTGTGACTTCAAAGGTACTTCCGTCTTTGTAGTTGGAATACTGCCCAGGTGGTATTTTCCACGGTTCAATGGATGGGTTTATTAGTAAGGCTTTACAACCAAATTGAGCTGCGCACCATCGAGCCCAGAAGCCACCTAGTGAAGTGCCAATGACTATGATTTCATCGTTCATTTCAGCCGAATTGAAAAATTCTGTTAATGACTTTTCAGCTGCTTTTGGGTTATGAGGTTGATATTTTGGCGACTTGACTTTCCAGTCAGGAAACATTTGCTTGAGTTCATCAACTTTGCTACTTTTATTATCACTACGAAAACCATGAAGGTAGATGAGTATCATAATATTCTCTTTTTTAATTCTTTGATTGATTTTTAAAGCCAATGGCTTTGAGTGTAAACCGGGATGTCTTTAAGTTCACACATGCGCATAGTATGACCTGTACCACCACCTGTTGGGTTGGAATCATCAGTAAAGAAATAACCACAACTTGCTGGTAAAAATCCCATTCTTTCACAACCAACTACTTTCAATGCATCTCTAAGTAAATACATCGCTTTAATCGTGATTCGGGTTTGCTTTCTATTCTTGAGATATAAATTGAATAGTGACTTGTAGCTTGGTGTCGCTTGTATTCCTAGAGACGCAAGTTCTGATAATTCATCATCTTTTAAATCAGCTAAAGATATTACAGGTGAATCTTTATGCAACCTTTTTGTATTGGCATTCGGATAAGGTAAAACTTGCTGCATACGAGTTGCATCAACAGATTCAACACCTTTAGCAAATAGTTCATCAGAACCGGCAGCATTGCCACTGCGAAATAGAGACTTCGGGTGTTTAATAGCGAGATCTGC
>Ga0116163_1000633_pt1 | contig 24014 bp, 21 predicted proteins | sample AD_UKC107_MetaG_FD_89889 | JGI IMG/M metagenome (GOLD analysis project Ga0116163, IMG submission 89889) | Active sludge microbial communities of municipal wastewater-treating anaerobic digesters from Hong Kong - AD_UKC107_MetaG | ecosystem: Engineered > Bioreactor > Anaerobic > Digestate...
ACTGTTCTGCATACCCTCGGTGATCTTCAGAAAGAGGGCGTCTTGGAAATGGAGCGGGGTGTGGGGAACAGGGTAGCCGCCGGAGCTGCCGAAAGGCTTGCCGGTGAGTTGAAAAGAGATTTTCAAGAGCGGGAAATGAGAAATTTTATCAAACGCGCCCGTCTCCTCGGGTTTACTCAAAAAGCCCTGTACACGGCTATGGAAAGGATATGGAACGATGAAAAGAAGTAAAGTGGTGTCCGGCATACTCATTCTGACCGTCCTGTTTGTCACAGGCTGTGCCCGGAAGCCCTTATCCGACCTGTCTCATCCGCTTGAGGGAGAAAAGGAACTCACCCTGGATGCAGGCTGGAAGATCAATGACCTTATCAATAATAATCCCATGTTCAATATGGGCGTCGGAAACGGCACGATCTATTCGATACGGGACAGGGGAGAAGAGATGGCCCTGGTTCTGACCAGGCTCGGGGGAGAAGAGATCTCCTCTTTCGTCATTCCCAAGGGGAAAGGCCCCGGGGAGGTCCTGGCTCCCATGCAGACGACTCTGAGTGAGAAATATTATATGATCTACGATATACAGCTTCTCAAGTTCTCCCTCTACTCCCCCGAGGGAGATTTTATGGAAGATGTGATGATGGATCCCGATCAGGGGATCCCCTTCTTTCATCAGCAGACCGGGGAGACCTTTCTCTACAGCGGGCTGCTCAGCGTCCAATACGGAGAAGGGCGGGTTGAAAACGGAGTAGTTAAGACCCTGCGGAAAAGAGAATATGAAGATATCTACCGGGGAATGGAGGAGCTGGAGACCCGGGGAACACGACTGACGATTCCCCTGGTCTCTGAAGGAGTCCTTTTCTCACTCGTCTCCCGGAAGTCTCTCAGGTTATCCCGGCTGGATTATCACTGGAATGAGGAGAAGGTCTACGCCGATCTGCCGGGTTCCCTTATCACCTTCGGGATAGCAGCAGACAGATCGCATCTCTACCTACCCTTTCCCGCGGACCTTGAAAAAGCCCAGAGGACAGGGAAGATGAAAAGTGAATGTGCTGTAGCTGTCTTTGATAAAGAGGGCGGCAGGCATCTCTATAACATAAAAGGGCCTGTCTCCCGGTTTGAAGGAATGCTGAGCGCTGTGGGGGTCACAGAAGGGAAGCTGGTCCTCCTGGCCATCGATGATACGGGAGAATTGTCTCAGGCTCTGGGAGCCACAAAAGAAACGTCTCCCGGCGGAGACAAATGGATCCTCGTCTATACGCTTCCCTGAAAAGAGATAAAACAGGAACGGGGCACCTGAGGTGCCCCGTTCCTGTTGCTGAGGGTGTGAAGGAGGTTCGGTTGCGCTGTTCATGATGTCTGTCGCGGTTATGCTGCTTTCTTTTTAAAAAACAACCCTTCGGGCCGGGAGTTCCCGGGATAATCCCTTTTTTTAAAATTTCTGAAAAAAACAAAAAAAAATCGTTGTGTGCCTTGACATTACCATAGTGGGGTGATAATATATAGATGTGGAACGAAGTGGGATGAAATGGAGGGTTTATGTTTATCGGGAGCTATACACATGCCATTGACGATAAACAGCGCCTGAAGCTACCGTCGAATTTTCGTCAAAAGATCACAGCTGATACTGTCGTCCTGGCTAAGGGAGACGGTGAAGCCCGGCATATTACCCTATATCCCTGGGAAACGTGGCAAGAGTATGTTGGCCCCATCCGTAAAAAAGCGCTACATGACTACAAGTACAGACAATACATGCGGGTCAAGTTTTCTTCTGCCGCCGAAGTGAAGATCGACAGCCAGGGGAGAGTTTTACTGCCGAAATCTCTATTGGATTTTTCCGGTATCAGCAAGGATGTCGAAATAATCGGAGTCGGTGATTATGTGGAATTATGGGCTCCGGAACGCTTCGGTAAGGAGGTAGAGGAGGTCGAGGAATTGAGCGGTCAGTTCCTGGATTATATGGCCCGTCGGGAAAGTGATTGATCCTATGGCCTCTTATCATGAACCGGTCCTTCTCAAAGAAGTCCTTGAAGGCCTGAGTGTCCGGCCCGGGGGGTCTTATCTGGACCTGACTCTCGGTGGAGGCGGCCATGCTGAAGCCATCTTAAAAAGACTTGATCCCGGCTCGGGCCTTCTGGCCGGAGCGGACCAGGATGAAGAGGCTCTGGAATTTTCGAAAAACCGTTTATCTTCTTACTCTCCTTTTCAAGCCTATTACGGCAATTTCGGAGAATCCCCTTTGTGGGAGAAGGTGGACCCGTTGGCTCCTTTCGACGGGATCCTCATGGACCTCGGTGTCTCCTCGCATCAGCTGGATGAAGGCGCGCGTGGATTTTCATTTTCAAAACCAGCCGCTCTCGACATGCGGATGGACCGCTCCTCGTCCGAAACTGCATGGCAGGTCGTCAACCGTTTTTCTGAAAGGGAGCTGGCTGATATCCTTTTCCGCTATGGGGAAGAGCGCCGTTCGCGCAGGATTGCAAAGATGATCTGCACTCACAGGCCTGTCGAAACCACAGTAGAACTGGCAGAGATCGTCCGCTCATGTTTCCCGGCAGCCGAACGCAGAGCCATGTCCCTGGACCCTGCGACGCGCACTTTTCAGGGGATACGGATCTATGTAAACAGGGAGCTGGAGCGTTTGGAGAGGGGACTGAAAGAAGCTGTGGCACGCTTGAGGCCGGGAGGGCGACTGGTTGTGATCTCTTACCATTCGCTGGAGGATAGGATCGTAAAGAATTTTATAAGGACAGAAAGCCGGGACTGTCTCTGCCCGAAAAATATCCCGGTCTGTGTCTGCGGGCATAAAGCCTCCCTCAAGGCTGTCCATAAAAAGGTCATCATCCCTGATGACCGGGAAAAAGAGGAGAATCCCAGAAGCCGGAGTGCCCGGATGAGGGTGGCGGAGAGATTATGATACGCGCTAGGAAAATTTTCATCTTTCTTCTTCTTCTACTGGTCTGTGTATTTCTGCTGGAGGCTGTGATGTATGTGGAAAAAGAGCGCCTGAGAGCAGAGATCTATACGTTGAGAGAAGAGGTCATTTCCCTGAAGCTGAAAAACAGGCTTCTCAAAACTGAGATGGAAAAGAGCCTGAGTATGGAGGCTGTCAAAAAATGGGCTGCCGGCAAGGGGCTTACCCAGGCCTGGAATGGAGAAGCCCGTGAGTATTAAGAAAGGAAACCGGTATGGGAAGATCCTGTTCGCCCTGGCCTGCGCCGGGTACCTGGTCATCGCCATCCGTCTTATCAATATCCAGGTCTTCAGGGACAGCCGGTCTCTCGAGGCTACTACAAACCGTTACCAGAGGGTCGTGGACAATACTTTGGCCACGGAAAGAAGGTTTCGCCCCCTGAGAGGGAATATCTATTCACGTAACGGAAGCCTCATGGCCACGACACTTTATCATTACCGTATTTTTGCAGACGGATCGCTTATCGGCCCCGGCGAGAAGGAGGAAACCCTGGCTCTTCTCGGCGATATAGCCGGAGACGAGTTGAAAAGGATTTCCAGGGAGATCGAGAGAAAGTCCCGTTACATACCGGTAGCCCGAAGGGTGGAACCCGACGCGGAAGAGATAGCTGCTCTCAACGCCTGCCGGGGGATCTTCGTGCGTGAGGATGATGCCGTGCGCTATTATCCCATGGGCTCCCTGGGGGCGCATGTTTTGGGGTATGTCAATTATGCCGGACAGTCCACAGGTGCGGAAAAAGCCTTTGACGTGCTTCTGAGCGGTGTGGGGGTCACAGATATGAATGCTCTGCCTGCTGACGGCGCTGATGTCGTTCTGACGGTGGATACGAATATCCAATATTTTCTCGAAGAGGCCCTTCAGTGGGGGTATGAAGAGTTTTCGCCCCTTTCAGTTTCAGGTGTCGTCCTGGACCCCAAAACAGGTGAAATACTGGCCATGGGAAGCTTTCCTTCCTTCGATCCCAATCGCTTTTTCGATTATGCCGGTAGCGACAAAGTGATCAACCGGGCTATCGCCCACTCCTTTGAACCGGGATCCAGTTTCAAGCTTGTCACGTTGGCTGCCGCTCTCCAGGAAGATGCTGCAGGAGAAACCGACATCATCGATTGCGAAGAGGGTGTCATCAACTATAAAGGGGAGTGGATCAGGGATACATTGGTGAATAAGAAGCTGACCTTTTCAGAAGTCTTTCAGAGGTCGAGTAATGTGGGAGTGATCAAACTGGCTGACAAGCTCGGAAAAGAAAAGCTCTACTATTATGCCAAACTCTTTGGATTTACGGAAAAAAAATCCCTCGAGCTCCCCAATGAAGCCATGTGCCGGATCAAAGATGTGGAGAAATGGGTCCCGGCTGAATTGGGGACATTTTCCATCGGTTACGGCATGGCTGTCAACCTTCTCAGGCTGACAGCTGCCTACACAGTTCCGGCCAACGGCGGGCTTCTTCCTGAACTTCATGTTGTGAACAGGGTGGATTACAGCCGGGGAGCTACTTATCATGTGAAACCCGTGATGATCCGCCGTGTCCTGGACAAGAAAGCGGCCTCACGCGTCCGTAAGATCCTCCGGGATGTGGTGGAAAAAGGACTCAATGACAAGGCTTCTCCCAGAGGTGTCCCGGTAGCTGGCAAGACAGGGACTGCCACAAAGTATGATTCATCCCGGAATCAGTACGACAGAAGCCGGGTCGTCGGGACATTCATCGGGTTCTTCCCTGCCGATGATCCCCAGTATGTCATAGGGATCATGGTGGACGAACCCAGCAAAGGCGGGTATGCTTCGCAATTTGCTGTTCCTGTTTTTAAAAAGGCCGCTGAACAAGTGGCGCGTTACGGAGGACTATGACCACACGTCTCATCGATTACTCCATGATCCACCATATCGACCGTATCGGCCGCTGGGATGATTATCCGTCGTTCAGCGGAGCTGTCCTTGATTCCCGGCAGGCCTTTCCGGGCTGCCTCTTTATCGCACGGAAGGGGGACCATGCGGACGGAAACCGTTTCATCAACCAGGCTGTAGAGAAGGGGGCGGCTTTTGTCGTGGCCGAAAACGGAGCCTATGTGGACAAAAGAATCGATGTCCCCGTCCTCATAACCGATGCCCCTGTCAGGACATTGCTCGACCTGGTGGAGGCTCTGCGGGCCCTTACGGCTCATCAGCGTATAGTGGCCGTCACGGGCTCTTATGGAAAAACGACCACCAAAGATTTTATCCACAGTGCCCTGTCTTCCCTTTATAAGACCGGGAAGACAGAGGGAAACCTTAATAACGAATGGGGCGTCCCCCTTACTTTTTTCAATAATTTCAGCCGGGAGGTGGTCGTGATGGAGCTGGGGATGGACCACTTCGGGGATATAGGGATCCTGGCCAAAGCGTTGAAGCCCGATATCGGGGTGATCACAGGGATCAGCCCTGTCCATATGGAGTATCTCCAAACCCTGGATCGCGTCTATGCGGGAAAAGTCCAGCTTTTTGAGATGATGGATCCTAAAGCAGTCAAACTGGTCTACGGAGACGACCCCCGCCTGGCGGAAGCCGGAAAGGTCTTTGAGCGGGTCCTCTCATACGGAAGGGGCGAAGGATGCGACTATCGTGTGGGACCGGTCACTGCAGGGAAGGGAGAAGTGCATTTCGAGTTGAACGGAGAGCCTTACAGGATCCCCGCCTGGTCGGTGAACTATGCCTTCAACGCTGCAGCAGCCGTGGCGGTGGCTCTCAATATGGGAGTATCCCCCGGCCAGATCAGGACCGGGCTGGAGAAATGCGTTATCACAGGAGGCCGGTTCACAATCCGGGAAGAAGAAGGGCTGTTCATTGTAGACGATACATACAACTCTTCGCCGGCCACTCTGAAGGCGGTTCTGGAAGAGATCTCTGCGCGTTTCGGTTCATTCCGGAAACTCTTCTGCCTGGGAGATATGCTGGAATTGGGGCAGGAGAGCAAGCGCTATCACCGGGAAGCCCTGGAGCTCTGCCGCCGGATCCCCCGGTCGCAGGCTCTGTTATTGGGGCCGGAGTTTTACGCCCTGAAAGAGGAGTTCCCGCAATTCGCATTTTTTAAAGACCGCCGTGAATATGCCGGGTATCTCAGAGAGATCGGAAATGATTACAGCCTGCTGCTCTTTAAAGGGTCACGGGGTATGCGGATGGAGGAGTTCATCCATCTCATCAGGGAGGAGAAGTAATGCTCTATTATATTTTTGTCCCTCTCATCAAACATTTTGCCGGATTCAATGTATTCCGTTATATCACTTTCCGGTCTGCCTATGCTCTGATAACGGCCCTTGTGATCAGCTTTATCTTCGGGCCCATGACTATCCGTTTCCTGAAAAGGATCAATTTCTCCCATATCAGGGAATATGTCCCCGATTCTCATCAGAAAAAAGCAGGGACGCCCAGTATGGGAGGGGTTCTGATCCTTATCTCCATCGTCCTTTCTACACTTCTCTGGGCCGATATTAAAAACGAATATGTCCTGGTCGCCCTGGCTACCGTCCTCTGGCTCGGAGCCCTGGGTTTTCTGGACGACTATCTGAAGATCACGAAGAAGAACCCGGAAGGGGTCATCGCCCGTTACAAGCTTATCATTCAGGGGACATTAGGGCTGGGGGTAGGGGCACTTCTCTACTTTTTCCCCCAGGACGCCGCTCTGAAGGGATCCATCGCCGTCCCCTTTATGAAGGATGTCTTTCTGGACCTGGGCCTCCTCTATATCCCCTTTGTCATGTTGGTGATCATGGCCACTTCCAATGCTGTGAACCTTACCGACGGCCTGGACGGACTGGCCATCGGCAACGTGGGGCTCGCTATTTCGGCCTTTGCCCTTATGGCTTATGTTACCGGCCATATCCAGTTTGCCGATTATCTCAACATTCCCTTTCTTCCCGGAACCGGAGAGTTGACAGTCTTTGCCATGGCCATCGTGGGAGCGGCTCTGGGATTTCTCTGGTTTAACTCTTATCCTGCTTCAGTCTTCATGGGAGATGTGGGGTCTCTTCCCCTGGGGGGAGCTCTTGCCATCATCGCTATTTTGATAAAAAGGGAGATCCTCATCGTCATCGTCGGGGGTGTCTTCGTCATGGAGGCTCTCTCGGTGCTTCTGCAGGTAGCTTATTTCAAGGCGACAAAGGGAAAGCGTATCTTTTTAAGAGCTCCGATCCACCACCATTTTGAGCTGCTGGGCTGGAGTGAGACGAAGGTGACGGTACGTTTCTGGATCATGGGGATCATGCTGGCTTTACTGGGATTGAGTACACTGAAACTGCAATAGGAGAGGATGGTCATGTCTCGTGACGGAATTCTGATAATCGGATGCGGAATCAGCGGTCTGGCGGCAGCCCGGCTGGCTCTCAGAAAAGGCTGGAAGGCCTATGTGACAGAGAGGCAGCGGACTCCGGCCCTTGAAGGCCGCTTTCAGCAGCTCGAAGAACTGGGAATCCCTTATGAGACAGAAAATACTGACAGGTTCTTCTCTTCTTGCCGTCTGGCCGTCCTCTCTCCGGGGATAGACCCCCGTTCGCCCTATATTCAGAGGGTCAAAGAGGAGATGCCCCTTATAGGAGAGCTGGAATTCGCCTATCGGTCCCTTTCCCCGGGAAAAAGGCTCATCGCTGTCACCGGGACCAACGGGAAATCGACGACAGTCAGCCTGATCCGTCATCTTTTAGAAGGACAGGGACATTCTGCTGCTGCGGTGGGGAATATCGGACTGGCCTTATCCGATTATACAGACTCTTCCCATACCTTTCTTGTGTGTGAAGTCTCCTCCTATCAACTGGAGACAGTCGAGACCTTCCGGCCGGAGACAGCTGTCATCACCAATATCACACCCGACCATCTGGACCGTTACGGAGGTTCCTTTGAAGCCTATTTTAAGACGAAATTAAAAATTACTGATAATATGGGGGAAGAGGGACGGCTTGTGGTCAACGGAGACGATGAAAAGCTGGAAACAGCGACCCGTGCCTTTCCCGGGAAGCGCTATCTTTTCTCACGCCGGCGAAGCCTCCCCAGAGGAGCTTTCGTGAACGAGGGGACTCTCTGGTTTTCAGAAGAGGGAGATCCCGAACGAATCGCTTCTGCAGATCGACTGACTTTGCCGGGGGCCCATAATCTGGAAAACACCCTGGCAGCTATAGCTGCCGTACGGCCCTATGTTACCTCTATGGCCCGGTGGGCGGAGGACCTCTGCGATTTCAAGGGGATAGAACACCGCCTGGAACCAGTCTGTGAAATAATGGGAATCCTCTTTGTCAACGATTCCAAGGGGACCAATGTGGATTCCACTCAAAAAGCCCTCGCCTCTTTTCCCGGCCGAAAGATCATTCTGATCCTTGGCGGGGATGATGCAAAAAAGAGTGATTTCACCCCCCTTCTCTCTCTTATCAGAAAAGAGTGCCGGGCCGTCGTCCTGTTGGGGGAGACGACTCCCCGTATTAAAAGCATGATGGAGAGAGAGAAGATCCCCTATGAGAGTGCCGGGGGGATGGAGGAGGCTGTGCGTCTGAGTTTCTCAAAAGCGCTTAAAGGGGATATCGTCCTTCTTTCGCCGGCTGCGGCCAGCTTTGACATGTATTCGAATTTTGAAGAGCGGGGACGTCATTTCAAAGAAGAGTCCCTCCGCCTGAAAAAGGAGGAGATATGAAAAGCCCCCGTCCCGTGGTCATGGATATGAAGATCATCATCATGGCCTTTTATGCTTTTTCTATCCTGGCCATGTGGACAGCCAGCATCTCTCCGGCCATGCGCCATACAGGGGATCCTCTCTTTTATTTTAAAAGACATCTTTTGGCAGCCCTGGCCGGTTTGTTCATCTACGCCCTGGCGTCACGGGTGGTCCTTAAGCGTCTGCTTCCCCTGGCGCCCTGGCTCCACCTTTTTTCCCTAATCCTTCTCGTAGCCGTTTTCCTGCCCCATGTGGGCGTTGAGATAAACGGGGCCCGCCGATGGATCGAGCTGGGATTTTTAAGGTTCCAGCCCTCGGAAGGGGCCAAGTTAACGCTGATCCTCTATCTGACCGCTTCGTTCCACAAAGAAGCAGGAGGATACAGGAGGCCTGGAAGGTCAACCTCGCTGAAACAGTACCCGCTGCTGATCACAGCGGCCACAGCATTTCTCATCTTCACGGGGAATGATTTTTCCACTTCGGTGCTGATTCTCTCCCTGTACGGAGTCGTCTTCTTCGTATCGGGGCGGAATCCCAAGGCCATACTCTTCTGGGCCTCCTCAGCTTTAACGGTCGGGCTTCTCTTTCTTCTGAGAGGGGGAGGCTTCAGAAGCGGGCGAGTAGCCTCCTGGCTGGACTATCTTTTTAACGGAGCCCCTCCGGCTTACCAGCTGAGACACTCTATTGCCGCTTTTCAGATGGGTGGTTATTTTGGGCGCGGATTCGGCTCAGGCGCCTATAAAAATCTGCTTCCGGAAGCTCATACAGACTTTATCTTTTCTGTCATCGGAGAGGAGATGGGCATTATCTTCATTCTGGGGATCATTGCTCTCTACCTTCTTCTCTTTTACAAATTTATCCGCCTTGCAGAAGAATCAAAATATGATTATGAACGCTATTTCCTTCTTATGACAGGCTCTCTTTTTGCCTTCCAATCGGTGATCAATATGGGCGTTACCGTAGGGCTTTTCCCGGTAACCGGCATGACGCTGCCTTTGATCAGTTACGGAAGGACCTCTCTTCTCGTTTTCATGACGCTTCTGGGAATGGCCAGAAGCATTGAAAAAGATATTGCAAGGAGGATGTCATGAAGGTGCTCCTGGCTGCCGGAGGAACCGGAGGGCATATTTATCCTGCCCTGGCCCTGGGGCAGTTTTTAGCCGGCCGGGGGGCCCGTGTCGCTTTCGGAGGAACCAACCATCGCATGGAGCGGGAACTCTTTGAGCGGGAAGGGGCCGATTACCGGGGATTTGAGATCTATCGGCCCGGTGAAAAGATAGGGGGATTTTTTAAAAACCCGCTGACTCTTTTCTCTATCAGCAGTTGGATTCGTAAAGAAGCTTTTGACTGTGTGGTATGCGCCGGGGGATATGTAAGCTTTTATTTCGGACTGGCTGCGGCTTTTCAGAGAAAGCCTCTCTATCTGCTGGAGCAGAATGTCATTCCGGGCCGTGTCACCCGTCTTTTAGCGCCTCTGGCCGTAAAGGTCTTTGTCTCATTTCCCGAAAGTCTCTCGGGATTCGCCCCGGGGAAGGCCTTATGGACAGGGAATCCTGTCCGCGCCTCTCTTCTGAAGATCATTCCCGACGGAGAAGGCCTGGCAGTTCTGGGCGGAAGCCTGGGGTCCAGGAGATTGAATGAGGCTCTGGTCCGTCTGGAGAAATCAGGGTTTTTGAAAAAACTGGGCCGTCCGCTTCTATGGATCACCGGTGAGCGGGACTTCGAGATGGTCTCTTCCGCCCTTGAAGAGAGGCCGGGACTGCGTATCTTCTCCTATTGCCACCATATGGAAGAGATCTTCGCCGAGACGGCTCTGGCTGTTTCCCGGGCAGGGGCCTCAGCCCTGGCTGAGCTGGAGGCTCTGGAGATCCCGGGGATCCTTGTGCCCTATCCCCATGCTAAAGATGACCATCAGCGGGCCAATGCCCGGGCCATGGAAAAGAAGGGCGGTTATATCATGGTGGAAGAGGGCGACGGATTCGAAGAGCGCCTGGAAGAAGCCCTGATAAAAATGAACAGGACCGGAAAGACAGGGGGGCGGGAGCCCCTGCAGAAGAATAAAAGCGCCGCGGAACGGATTGCGGAGGCGATGTTATGATCATCCACTTTATCGGTATAGGTGGTATCGGGATGAGCGCATTGGCGGAGATCTGCCTTGAGCGCGGAGACCGTGTTTCAGGGTCGGACCTGAAGGAGAATGACAGGACCCGTGCTCTGCAACAGCGGGGAGCTTTGCTCTTTTACGGCCACAGCCGTGACCATATCCCGGGAAAGTGTCAAAAAGTCATCTTCACCAGTGCTGTGGGCCCTGATAACCCGGAATGGAATGAGGCTTTGAAAAGAGAGATCCCTCTTATCTCACGGGGGACTTTCCTGGCAGACCTGTTTAAAGAAAAAGAGGTTTACGGAGTCGTGGGAAGCCACGGAAAGACGACCACGGCCTCCTTCACCGCTTCAGCTCTTTTAGCTCTGGAGGGAGAGAAAGCCTCCTACTATATCGGGGGTATTCTCAGTCAGACCGGCCGGAATGGCCACTGGGGAGAAGGACGCAGGGCTTCAGTGGAGCTGGATGAGAGCGACGGGTCCTTTCTCTCTTTCCAAAAAGGGGAGGCTGCCCTGATCACGAACATCGAACTGGAGCATGTGGACAATTACCGGAATGAGGAGAGATACCGGGAGGCGTTTCAGGAGTTTGTGGAGAGCTTCCGGGGGCCGGTCTTTGCTGGAGAAGAGGCTGCAGGGAAGCTGAAAAAAGCCGGAAGCGGCCTGGTGACTGTAGGATTGAAGAGAGGCAGGATACGGCCTGATGAGTGGGGAGATGATTACTTCAGGATCGGGAAGAGGACCTGTCATCTGAAGAAAAGGGGGGCTCACAATGTCTTTGACGCTTTCCTGGCTTATGCAGCTTTAAGCGAAACAGGGTGTGACCCCGATAAAGTCTTTCAGGGGCTGGAGATGTATGAAGGGACCGGCCGGAGGATGGAACTTCTGGCAAGGAAAGGCGGGATCGCCGTTTACGATGATTACGGCCACCACCCCACTGAGATCGAGGCTGCCCTCAGGGGAGAGGAATCGAAGGCTCCCACGATGATTCTTTTCCAACCCCATAGGTATACACGGTTCAAAATGTTTTACAGGCGATTTCTGGAAGTCTTCAGGAACCGGGGGGATTTCATCGTGGTCCTGCCGGTATACGGGGCCTCGGAAAAGAAAGTCAAAAGCCCCGACGGTATGGATTTTGTCAAAGAACTTTCGTCTTTTCGGAGCGGCGTCTTTTACGCCGGAGGGGTGGATGAAGCTTATCATCTTATGCGCTCTCTCCTTTCATCTCCGATGACGGTGATCTCCTTTGGAGCCGGGGACGGAAACCTGGCTGTCAGACGTCTGGCCCGGGATGTCGGGGAGGAGGAGTCATGGCCTATGTAACGAGAAAGAAAAAAAGAGCCCGGAAAGTGCGGGTATTCAAATTACTTTTATGGGGACTTTTCCTGGCCGGCCTCTTTTACGGAGGAGGGGCCCTGCTGGGGTCCTGGAGCGCTCTGGAAGTAAAGGAGGTCGTAGTCACAGGGCTGACCCGACACCCTGTCCCGTCCCGGATCAGCGCATTAAAGGGCCGGAACCTGTTGAAAGTCGATGCGGCGTCTCTCCGTGAAGAGCTTTTGGACAACACGGATGTCAAAGAGGTGCAGGTGAGAAAGGCCTATCCTGACAAGATCATCATCACGGTCTTTGAAAGAAGGCCTTTAGGCCTTATAAAAGCTGGAGGAGAGAGGATGTGCGTGGATGACGAGGGGGTCCTTTTTCCGGAAACCGGGTCCGAAGAGGTTCCGGTGATCACCGGGGAAGCGTCTCTCAAGGCGGGGTTGAGACTCCTGGCTGAGATCCGCGGGAAAACGGAGTTCTCCGTCAAGGCTCTCTCCTGCAGCGCCCCTTACGAAGTGGTGGCCACTGTCGTCGATGAACAGGGGCACTCTATGGTATGCAATTTCGGAAAAGAGGCCTTCCGGGAAAAGGCGGAAGCTCTGGCGGAACTGATAAAGGTCAATAACAAGATGCATTATGTTGATTTACGGTTCATACCCTATGTGGTGGTAAGAAACGGCGGAGGTGACTGATGGAAAATGAAAAGATCCTGATGAGTCTCGACCTTGGATCACAGAATATCAAAGCGATGATCGGGGCCATAGACCACTCCGGAGCTCTGGAGATCAAAGGGATGGGAATGGTGACCTGCAGCATGGGAAATTGCGGCATCAGCGAGGGGATCATCAAGAATATCGAGATGACTGTACGGAATATAAGCCAGGTGGTCAATGATGCCCAGTCCCAATATGGAGAAAACATCAATGATCTCATCGTAGGTTTCAGCGGACGGCACATCGAGTCAAGAAACGAAGAAGGCAGTGTCGTGGTCTCGGGACGGGAACATGAGATCGATCAGGAAGACGTGGAACGGGTTAAAGACCAGGCCAAGACCAAAGTGGAACCTCTTCCGGAGTCGAAGACTGTCGTGAAACAGATCCCCCGGTGGTACAGCATTGACGGCGAGGACCGTATCAAAGAGCCCCGCGGGATGTCGGGAATCAAACTGGGAGTGGATATGCATATCATCCTCAGCAATACTCAACAGATAAGGAATATTGAAAAGTGTGTGATGAAAGCTGACCTCGGACTGAAAGACACCGTGCCTAACCTCCTGGCCTCGAGTATGGCTGTCATGGACAAAGATGAATCAGAGCTGGGGTGTATGGTCCTCGACATGGGCGCGGGAACGACGGATATCGCTGTATTTATCGACGATGCACTCCATTACAGCGATGTCCTTGAGATCGGGGGAAATATCGTCACCCGTGACCTGGCGACGGTATTGAAGACTCCTAAGAATAAAGCGGAGCAGCTGAAGATCCGGTACGGGACGACCTACATCGACGAAACTGTGGACCCGGACGAACTCATCGAAGTCCCCGCAGTAGGTGGCCGCCCGCCCGGACGTATCAAGAGAGAGAACATCGAAGAGATCATCCGTCCCCGTCTCGAAGAGATCGGTGACCTGATCTTTGACCGGGTAAGAAGGAATAATATCAACATCACACGTGACCTTCCTGCCGGCATTATCCTGACCGGGGGAATGGCCAGGCTCCACGGCTTTGACCGCCTACTGGAGCAGATGTTCGACGTCCAGGTCAAGATCGGAGTCCCGGGAGCCACCGGGACGATCACGGGGCTTGATGTGAGCCAACCCCAGTTCGCAGCGCCGGTGGGGCTTCTGCTTTACGGTAAAAACCATCTGGATGAATATGAGGAGCGGTTTATGGGAGATTTTCCTGCCCTGTACAGGAAAGTAACAGGTTATCTGAAAAGGCTGTTCAGTAACCGGTAAGGGAGGTTGTCATGATAAGTATTGAAAGAACAGATGCAGAACGGTTCAATGTCAGGATCAAAGTCTTCGGAATCGGCGGCGGGGGATGCAACGCTCTCAATAATATGGTCGGTTCGGGACTTCTCAAGGGCCTTGACTTCGTTGCCGTCAATACTGACCTTCAGGTCCTGGATCAGAACAAAGCGCGCCATAAGCTGGCCATCGGAAGCAAGCTTACCCGGGGACTGGGAGCGGGCGGAAATCCTGAAATAGGGGAAAAGGCCGCATCAGAAGACCGAGACAAGATCCGCGACATGATCGATGGCGCCAGCCTTCTCTTTCTCACAACGGGGATGGGCGGCGGAACCGGGACCGGAGCGACACCGGTTATCGCATCAGTGGCACGTGAGATGGGGATTTTGACCATCGCTGTAGTAACTAAACCCTTTGAGTTCGAAGGGAAATCCAGGATGGAAAATGCAGAAAAGGGGATAGAGGGAGTAAAGGAGTCTGCCGATGCTGTCATCGTCATCCCCAATCAGCGTCTTTTCCTCCTTCAGGAGGGAAAGATCTCCTTCCTTCAGGCTTTCCGCATGGTAGATAATGTCCTGCTGGATTCCGTCCGCGGAATCACCGAACTTCTCGATACAGCGGGAGTCATCAATGTGGATTTCAGTGACCTGGCCAAGGTCATGAAGACTCCCGGAGACGTGTTTATCGGCATGGGCCTGGGAGTCGGAGAGAATAAGGCTGTGGAAGCTGCCCAGAAGGCGGTGGAATGTCCCCTGATGGAAGAACTGAGCATGGAAGGCGCCGAAGAGATCCTAGTCAATGTGACCACAGGACAGGATTTCGAGATGGGTGAAGTGGAACGCATCGTAAAAGTCATCGAACAGAAGACCAACGGATACGGAAACCTGAAATACGGTGTGGTCTATGACCAGGATATGAGTGAAGAGATCAAGGTCACGGTGATTGCGAAGGGTTTTCGTGAAAACAAAAAACACGGTGTGGACAAACTCAAGGAAATCGCCGGAAAAGACGTCCCTCTGGAGAGGCTTGTCCTGACGAATCCCGACCTGCCCGAGTTCGATACTCCGGCTGTCTTCAGGCGGAAAGCAGATTGAGGTTCTTATGATAGATGTAAATTACATCATAGATCTTCTGTCGAGGATCGTTGCTGTCCCCTCTCCCACGGGAAATACCGACGAGGTCCTGGACCTGATCAAAAAGGAGGCTGCCCGCCTTCTTCCCGAGGCCGGGATCACCCGTTTGAAAAAAGGAGCTGTTGTGGTAAGGGTCCCGGGAGAGCGGGATGAGACGTTGGTCCTTGATGCCCATGTCGATACGCTGGGAGCCATGGTGAAGGAGGTCAAAGCTGACGGAAGACTTGCCTTCACTCCCATCGGAGGCTTTCTTATGACAGCGGTCGAATGTGAGAATGTGGAGATCCATACGGAAAAAGGGGGGACGGTTACAGGGACGATCCTCTCTAACTCCCAGTCGGTCCATGTCTATGATGATGCCCGTAAACTGGAGCGGAAAGCTGAAAATATGGAGATACGCCCGGATATCAGGACATCGAGTGCCGAAGAGACGAAAAAGGCAGGTATCGCCGTGGGTGATTTTATCTCCTTTGACCCGCGGTTCCGGGTGACTCCGGAGGGGTTTGTTAAAAGTCGTTTTCTGGATGACAAAGCCAGTGTCGCGGTTCTCATGGGACTTATGAAGGCCATCGCTGATGAAAAGATCGTTCCGCCCAGGACGCTTCTCTTCTACTTCAACAATACAGAAGAGGTGGGCGCGGGAGCAGCCAACGGCCTGGATCACAATTGTACAGAATTCATTGCAGTCGATATGGGAGCTCCCGGACGGGGACAGGAATCAGACGAATTTACGGTGAGCCTCTGCGCCAAAGACAGCAGCGGGCCGTATGATTTGGGCCTGAGACGAGAACTGACAAAGTTGGCCGGGGAGAAGAAGATCCCCTTTAAAGTGGATATCTACCCCCATTACGGGTCGGATGCTTCTGCTGCCCGCCGGACCAGGCTCGATCTGAGGACCATCGTCCTGGGGCCCGGCGTAGATGCTTCACATGCCTATGAGCGGACGCATAAAGATTCACTTGAGGCGACAGCTGCTTTGCTGTATCATTATATGAAAAAATGAGAGATGAAATTCTTAGGCGGCTTTACAATAGGACAATACATCCCGCTGGACTCAGCGGTCCATAACCTGGATCCCCGGACGAAGTTTATCGGGCTTACAGGGGTGATGATATTAGTCTTTCTCTTTCCCTCCCTTACCGTTTACCTTTTCCTCATGGCCGCCCTTCATCTTGTCCTCATGGCATCATCTCTCCGCTACCGCTATATATGGAAGGGCCTGAAACCGGTCCTTTTTCTGATTCTTTTTTCTGCTCTCTTTAACCTTTTTTTTACTCCCGGGGAGACTCTCTGGTGGAAGGTCACACGGGAAGGAGCCTATTTCGGGGCCCTCTATGCTCTGCGTATCTACCTTCTCGTCTTTACATCAGTGATCCTCACCTTTACGACCTCGCCCATCAGGCTTACCGATGCCATGGAGTATTTCATGAAACCGCTCAAAAGGTTCAAAGTCCCTGTTGAGGATATCGCTCTCATGCTGGTTATCGCCCTGCGTTTCATCCCCACACTTCTGGAGGAGATCGACAGGCTGATCAAAGCTCAGATGTCAAGGGGAGTTGATTTTGACAAGGGTAATCTCTTCCAGCGGATCAAAAGGCTTCTTCCGGTTTTCGTCCCTCTTTTCGTCTCCTGTTTCAAACGGGCGGAAGAACTTGCCGATGCCATGGAAAGCCGTTGTTACAGAGGAGGTGAGCTGCGGACAAAGCGCGGGAAACTCTCTTTCAGGGCTTCTGACGGAGTGGCCTTCCTTCTACTGGGTTTGACAGGGGGAGCCTGCGCATATATCTTCTATGCATTCTCATCCGCGCCCCTTATATAAAGTATTTTATCTCCTTTCTTTGATTGTGTTTGTCGCCTCCCTGGCCTATTATATCCAGGGCTCTGTCTCCCTGAAAAGAGGGGTTCAGAGGGAGAAGCCCGCTGAAAATGAAACCCGGCCCGTCTCACAGCAAAAAAGAGAGAGTCTTCCCCTGGATATCAATGAGGCCTCCCCCGAGGAACTGGAACGGATCAGGGGAATAGGGCCTGTTCTGGCAGGGCGCATCGTCACCTATCGTCAAAAACAAGGAGGTTTCGACTCGGTGGAAGAATTGAAAAAAGTCAAAGGGATCGGCCCGGTAACATTTAAAGAGATAAAACCCTATGTGACTCTGAAAAGCGGTGAGCGATGAAGAGGTGGCTGTCGGTCATCCTTCTGGCAGGGTTTCTCTTCCCTCTTCCGGTTTTGGGAGAGACTCTGTTTAAGTACAGGATCCATGTCTATCCCACAGGAAAAGTGAGGGAGAGCTTGAAAAAAAGCACCTACTGGGGGGTAGCTCTGAGCGGAGGCGGGGCCCTGGGATTCGCCCATCTGGGCGCCATGAAGGCTCTGCTTGAAGAGGAGATGGCTCCCGACATGATCACAGGTACCTCCATGGGGGCTATTATCGGAGGTTTCCTCTCTGCCGGATATGATGTGGATGAAGTCATCTCACTTATGGAGGAGACCGATTTTTTTGAGATGTTTATGGATCTTCCTCAGCGGAGTAATGTCAGGATGACCCGCAAAGACCAGTATGACCTCTTTATAGGAAGTGTCAGCCTGTCTGAGAAGGGCCCCGTGATCCCAGAGGGGATACTGCCCGGATATGAGCTGCAGAAGCTCTTTTTAACCCATCTCTCTACTGTAAGCGCCATGGACGCACTTGATGACTTTAATCTTCTCTACTACCCCTTCCGTGCTGTCTCAGCCGACCTCGTCTCCGGAGAGGGGTTTGTGTGGGACCGAGGGGACCTCGGCCTGGCTGTCCGTTCAAGCATGAACATACCGGGAGTCTTTCCTCCCCTGAAGGTTCAGGGGAGAGCCCTGGTGGACGGAGGTATATACCATAACCTGCCGGTGAAGGAGCTTAAGAGCCTTGGAGCGGACACACTCATCGCCTTTGATTTTCCCCCTCCGGAAGAAGACCTCTCTTCGGCGCTCTCTTCTCTGAAAAAGATGGCAGCCAACCTGGTGGAGGAGGGAGAAAAAGAGGCCCGGGCCCTGGCGGACCTTGTGGTGACCTTTCCGGTCGAGGAGTTCGACGGGAGCAGCTTTGACAAAGCCCGCGAACTCTTTCGGATCGGGTACGAGTACACCAGGGACCATCTGTCTGAGATCCGGGAAAAGGTGGAACTCGGTGAAGTCAAATACTACATCAGAGAGATCCGTTACAGGGAAGGAGCCCGTTCCGTAGGTTCTTTTCTTTCTGAAGAGGCTATCTACCGGGCATGCCTTGAGTTTCTTTCTCCCGTGACTCCCTGGGCTTTTGAAGCCCGGCTGGATGATAATATCCTTTTCATCGAAAAAGTGGAGCCTCTTACTTCTATCCGGATCGATAGCCCTGAAAGAGACATCAGCTACATGACGGAAAGCCTGGATGAAGTCCGCTTCCTTCTCAAGGAGATCAAAAAGGTCGAGAAGGACCGGGGTTTTTACAGCGTTAATATCGGGGGATGGGCTTATGAGAAAGGAATCCTCTCACTGGAGACAAACAGGCTGAAAATCACAGGGGTCGAAGCCCAGGGAAACCATTTCACTTCAGACGAGAAGATCAGGCAGATCATGGGTTTTGAACAGGGACAATGGTTTGACAGCACTCTTCTCCGAGCCCTGGACAGGCTCTATGCCACAGGGAAATTCGCCATCCTCCTTCCCTACCTGGAAAAGAGTGAAGAGGGAGCGGTTTTGAAGCTTCTTGTGAAGGAGCGTGAAAACAATATTATCAGCCTGGCAGGGAATTACAGGTCAGACAAGGGTTTTTTGACCTTTCTGCGGTATGAGAGAAACCAGGTCCTTCACTGGGGCGATTTCGCCGGGGCAGAGCTCTTATTAAGCAGGGACTTGTCTCTTCGCCTTTTTGCAGGCACATCATCCTTTTTAAAAAGCCCTTTTGTCTTGAGATATGAAGCGGGATACAGGGAAGACAGCCTCTTTCCCGACGAGGAATATACAGAATTCCGAAAGACCGGCCGTGTGTCCCTCTCCTACAACGGATATCGCCATCAGCGGACCGTGGGGCTGGCCTACCGGGCTTATAATCCCTATCCGGAAGGGCCGGAACAGAAACAGTGGCTTCTCCTGGGGGGGCTGCGTACCGACACACTCAATGACCTGAACCTGCCTACCCGGGGGCTCTCCTTTAACGGAGAATATGAGACCTCCCTGAACGGGCTGAAATATGACCGTTTCACTCTCACAGGGGAGGGTTACTGGGAGGCTGTCCGGGGGGTTTCGCTCTACACGTCCTTTTTCTGGGGACAGATCAGTCGAGAGGAAAGCGACAAAAACCTGAAGATCAGGTTTGAAAACCTCTTTGACCATGACCGCTATGCCATGTATAATAGAGTCGGGCATTTCGCTGTCGGGATCAAGGGGCAGGGCTTAACGCCCCTTGCGGTACCCTTCCTCTACGCCGGCTGGGTCTCCAGAGAGGGCGGGGTGTGGGAGCCTTACTGGTCTGTGGGAGTCGAACAGAAGATCCTGCTGATAAAATACGCCCGCTGGGAATATTTATGGAATGAGGAGAATGGAAAGATCGAATTTTCCATAGGAGCGAGGATTCCGTGAAGATCATTGCAGGACATACGAATATGGATTTTGACTGCCTGGCCTCCATGGTAGCGGCAGGCTTGCTCTATCCGGGTTTTACCCCTGTCTTTCCGGACAATGCAGAGCGCGCCGTCAGAGATTATATCAACCGGGAGAAGCTGGGAATCTCCTATCTTTTCGCCTCACAGCTTGAGACTCCCTGCACGCAGATGATCCTTGTGGACAATAATGATCTGAACCGTACCGGAATTCCTGAAGAGTTTATCGGTAAGTGTTCCGTCGTTTATGTCTATGATCATCACCCTGAAACGGGGGAGTGGCTGGAACAGAACAGGGTAAAAGGGGTCTACAAACCTTACGGGGCCAATATTTCTCTTCTTATGGAAGAGATCCGCAAAGAAGGAATTATCCTGGAGGAGGCTCATGTCAGGCTCTTCCTTCTGGGGCTCTACGAAGACACGGGTTTTTTCAGTTATATTTCGCTGCATGAGGCAGACGTGCGGGCCTTTGCAGAACTCTTCGGGATGTTGAAAGAGAAAGACATCTCTTATCTCTCCCGTTACCTGGTGACGGATCTGACAGCGGAACAGCTTTCCATCATGGACGACCTGGCTAAACAGAGCACCTATTTGGATACGGCAAACGGAAAGATCGCTTTTTGCACCGCTGAACGTGAAGAGTATGTCTCCAATATCTCATTTGTTGCTCAGCGCCTTTTGGTTATCCTGGCCGTGGAAGCCGTCTTTGTCCTGGTCCGCCTGGGGAAGACGGTCTATTTTCTTGCAAGAAGCCGCAACAGGCTTATCGATGTCCGCGAAAGTGTAGCTCCTCTGGGAGGAGGCGGCCATCCCTCTGCAGCTTATGTCTCTCTCAAGGAGACCTCCTATGTGGATGCCCGGGAAAAGGCCTATGATATCATCCTCCGATGCTACAAGAAAGAGCGTCCTCTCAGAGAGGTCATGAACCGGGATGTGGTCACGGCAGCGGAGGAAGAGACCATCACACAGGTAAGGGAAAAGATGCTGGCTTATAACCATTCCAAGATCCCGGTGACAGACCGGAGCGGGGCTATTCAGGGAATGATCACTCAGAAAGAGGTCAACCGGCTCTATCAGCATGACTTCGGGCATCTTCCTGTGAGCGACTATTTAGACAGGGAAGTCCCCGTCCTGAGTGAGGATGAAGATGTAAGAAGAGCCCGTGAAGAGATCCTGGAAAAGAGGAGATCCATGGTGCTGGTCAGCCGTGAAGGGGCTCTGGCCGGAATCATCACAAAAAATGATCTGCTTTTGATGGATTTTATCGGGAACGGACAGAAAAAAAGCATCCGTAACCTCTCTTCGGACTTCAGATACGGTTTGAAAGGGGCCAATTACAAGAGGGCCCGGACCGCCGGAGAGATTGCCGACAGCCTGGGGTATAGAGCCTATGTCGTGGGAGGTTTTGTCCGCGACCTTCTGCTGAAAAGAGCCACCTATGACATCGACCTGGTGGTGGAGGGAAGCGGCATCGAGGTAGCTCAGGCCCTGGCGGAGAAAGAGCACGGGAAAGTGATCATTCATAAAAAGTTTCAGACTGCCACGGTACTCTTCGAGGATGGGTTCAAGATGGATATTGCCACGGCCCGTTCCGAGACTTATGCCCGCCCGGGGGCCCTTCCGGTCGTCATGCGTTCTCCGCTGAAATATGACCTCTACCGCAGGGATTTTACCATGAATGCCATGGCCATCTCTCTTTCCGGGGAGAGTTTCGGAGACCTTTATGACTTTTTCGGAGGATATGAGGATCTGAAAAAAGGTGTTCTGAAAGTCCTGCATACCATAAGCTTTATCGAAGACCCGTCCAGGATCCTTCGCGGAGTGAGGTTTGCCGCTCGTTTTGATTTCGCATTTGGAAAGCAGACCATGGGCCTCTTAAAAAATGCCCTGGAGATGAAAGTCATCCAATATCTCTCAGGGCGGCGGGTCAAAGACGAGCTTTTTCTCATCTTCGAAGAGGACTATCCCGAGAATGCCTTTTCACTCATGGAAGAACTGGGGATCTTTCCCGAACTTTTCAGGGGCCTCCGTTTTACCAAAGAGAAAGTGAAGATCTTCAGGGAAATACGCCATACCATCCACTGGTACAGGCTTCTCTATTTTAAAAAGAAGATACAGGAGAGGTCCCTTTATCTCATGGCTCTCTTCAGTGACATGGACCAAAATCTGCGCCAGGAGTGTATAGAGAAGTTTGAGCTGACCAAAAGGTTTCAAACCCTTTCAGACCAGGTGGAGGCTTTTATCCGTGAGCGGTATAAAGCTGTCCATGTAAAACGCTTTTTGAAAAAGAGCGAGATCTATGACTTGTTCAGGAATCTGGAGCCGGATGCCATCCTCTATCTGATGGCGGCGTATGCTCACAATGAGCGCTTTCAGCAATATGCTTCTCTTTATATCATGGAGATCTCACGGAAAAGACAGCTGGTGAACGGGAACGACCTGAAGGAGACAGGGTTTAAAAGGGGGGAAGAGTTACGCAGGATTCTGGAAAAAGTGCACAAAATGCATATCGACGGGGAGATAAAGACCAGAGAAGAAGCTCTCCGCTATATAAAGCGATTAGCGACGTCCTAGAGGATTTTCTTTTTCCTCAATATTGTCCTTTATGCGGAGAAAAGACAACGGCCAGGGAAGGGATCTGTCCCCGGTGCCTGGAATCTCTCCCCCGGATCGGGGAGAGGGTCTGTACCCGTTGCGGGCGTCCCATGGCCTGGAGAGGAGTCTGTACCGAATGCGCTCCCAGGCCGCCGAGCCGGGGGTGGTCCCGAAGGCGCTGCCTTTATCATTATGATGATACCATGGCCTCCCTGGTGCACCGGATGAAGTATGGTGGAGACCGGTCGCTTTTAAGGACTTTTTCCCGGGAACTGAGCGATTTCTATTGCGAGTCTTTCCGGAACAGGGTACATCATGCCGTGGTCCCTGTCCCCCTGGCTTATAGCCGGCAGAAAGAGAGGGGTTTCAACCAGGCCGAAGAACTGGCCTCTCTTTTGCCCTGTGAAAACGGAGCCGGCCTTCTTAAAAGAGGGCGAAAGACAAGGCCTCAATCTTCCCTGGAGAGCATCCGTGAACGCCGCGAAAATGTGAAAGGGGCTTTTTGTGTGACAAAAGAGATCGGAAACTTGTCTCTTCTCCTCGTGGATGATGTCGTGACAAGCGGGGCTACGACGGAAGAAGCCGCCAGAGCTCTGAAAAGAGGCGGGGCACGGAGAGTGGATATCCTCGCCCTCTGCCTGGCAAGGAGTTGAGTGATGGATTTTAAAGTGCGCCCCATGCGGCCTGGGGATGAAGAGGCTGTCCGAAAGATGGTGGAGAACCTGTGGGAGGGGCATGATTATCTTCCCATGTTGTTTCATAAGTGGGTGAATGATGAGAGAGGGCTTTTTATCGCTGTGGAGGTTGAAGATCACCTGGCCGGGTGTGCCAAACTGACCTGGCTAACGGATAAGGATGCATGGCTTGAAGGGTTGCGCTCAGATATGGAGTTGAAGACAAGGGGTATCGGCCGGGCTACACTGGATTATCTCATGCCCCGGCTGGCTGCTCAAAACCCTGAGACAGTCCGTTTTGCAACTTACTGGGGAAACATAGGTTCCATAAAGAATTCTGAACGCTATGGTTTTATCAGAGAAAAGGAGCTTAATGTCAAGTCGGTAGAGATCCTTCCCGATAAGAAATGGAAGGCCCATGAGCAATACCGTCGTGTTGAGGATGAAGGGGAGAAGATGCGGCTGCTCGGGCGCACCTCTTTTTTTGACCGATGCGGAGGTTATATCGTGGACGGGTGGCGTGTTTACCCTGTAAAGGAAGAGGTTTTCCCCCTCTTTGCCGATACCGGGAGGGCATTCAGATGCCTGGGAAGCAGGGAAGGGGATTTTCTCTCCTTTGCTCCGGATTACCGGCCCGGAGAGGTCAAACTGACCCTGTTCCAATGTTCAGGGGTGGAAACCGGAAGGGCTTTGCTCTCCTCTTTTCTTAATGAGATGCAAGAGTCAGGGGTAGGATATGTGGAAAGTGTCATTCCCGATGAACCTCTCATCAGGCATGTCTTTGCTTCTGAAGGCCTGGTCTCCTGGGAGCGGGAGCATGATTACTGGATATACACTTTCCCCCAGGGCCTGCTTAAGGAGCGGTATGGCCGATAGTCCCCGTCCTCCTCTGCTTCAATCACCCAGGCCTGAAACTTTTATCGCTGCGGGAGGGCTTTCACGTCCCTCTTCTGTCTTCATCCCTTTCTTTTTTCAG
>Ga0116163_1000636_pt1 | contig 23960 bp, 33 predicted proteins | sample AD_UKC107_MetaG_FD_89889 | JGI IMG/M metagenome (GOLD analysis project Ga0116163, IMG submission 89889) | Active sludge microbial communities of municipal wastewater-treating anaerobic digesters from Hong Kong - AD_UKC107_MetaG | ecosystem: Engineered > Bioreactor > Anaerobic > Digestate...
GGCCATTGAATATGAAAACCAATCATGTTTATTGTCTCCCTTTGACAAACGTTGAAGCGGTTAAAATTAAGGACATGGTAAATATAACCAGGACAAACCAAGTTATCCAATCCATCTCTACAACACGTAACTGAATAAGCCACAACTCAGCGAACCAAGATACAAAGTTGATTAAAAATGCGGTAGCTTTTAGTTTAAAAGAATCATTATAGTTATACACTAATAACCTCCTTGTACTTTGGCGTAACTACCAACGGCCAATAACAACATAAACAATATGAAAATGAGAATCCACGTTATCAATTCTCGCGTGCCGCCATTCATTTTATTTTCGCATCCTTTTACGCATTGCTTTCTGTTCTTGCACTTTGCGTTTCTTAGTGATTTGTTTACGGTTCTTAATACGTTTAGCGCGGGCCGTTAAAATCTCTACTGCGTTAGCCCACATGGGCTTATCTTCGCCATTAGGCTTAGCGAGCATCTTTCGGGCACGTCCAAGGGTCACTTTTTTCTTATTGCGAGCTTTCTTTTGCATTATTCTTCAACGAATCCTTCGTAGCCCTTTGACCGGACTACATAGTTGATGTCTATCAATTCGTACTCATCAGGAAATGATTTCAGCGTATCGATAGATATCGTTTTTACAGTTTTTGTTTCGAGGTGCCATACTTTAGCGAACATATCCATAAGTGTGTATGAACGACGTTCTCTATCGTATTCCTCAGAAGATAAGACCCAACCACACGGTTCTGTATGGTCAATAGATCTCAAACGAACAATCATTAATTGCATTACAACTGAACCACCATACTGAATAGCCCTTTCCAAAGAATTTCCGAAAGCTATGTCGAATACCGTATCTCCATCGGTGGTTCCATACCTAATCAAATATACCAACGAACATACCTTATCATACATCCACGGGTCTAGATTGTAGGTACGAACTGGGATTAGACGTTCGTTCTGGTCTTCGTCAATTATCTCCGCGGCCAAATCTTCTATAGTTCGACCGTTCATGAACATTATCCAAATCTGTTACTGATCTTCTGATACATAACGCCATCAACATTGAAATTTAGATGGAAACGGTTGTCACCTTGGTTCTGGTTAATAGGTAGATCCATGCCGACATCAATATAACCGTCACCACCCTCCAGTGTCCATCCAACTACAGCGCCTTCCGGAGATGGTTCGATACCAAGCGCCTTGTAGACGTCGTTAAGGAGCACCCAGCCCTGCAACTGTAATTTACTGTTCAAATATGAGATGTTCGAGTTGATGAAGAAGCGATTTACTTCCCGGTTGTCAGAGAACTCAGTAGATACACCACGCTCAAAGACTCGAGAATATACCATCGGACTCACCTTTTCAGCAATAACGTTGGTGTCTTTCGAGACCTTTTTGGTCTTTCCGTCAATTTCCTCTTTGGTGACCACTGTTTGCTTATCGGCGCCAAAATATAGACGCTCATCAACATCAGAGCCAAACTCCTCTACAACCCGACTACGATATTGTTTAAACCCTTCGTCCAGAACCTTTACGGCCGCGATAAGGGCTTCGTTGCGGGCTTTCATAACGCCGTGGCTGGCTAAGATTAAATATACGGATGTAGAAGCCAACAGAATAGATGGACCATATACCCGAATATAAGCAAGCAATAGTTTACCGTATAGAGGGGTCATAGTAGATGCTTTCTCAGCAGCAGAATAATCACCGGTCTCGTCGATTACTTCTCGGGTATGTGCAATTTCAAGGTGGTTTTCCATTACGTCATACTCGGCTTCTTTGTGCGCACGAGCAAGCATAATACCAGCTGTTACACCAGCGGCAATACCAACACCAAGGAAGATTTCCGGGGAATATGTTTTTGCCGTGTACATCATTTTACCAACTTTTGGAGCTGCTTTCTTACCAACGGCCGTGTTAAGAATTAAGCCCGTCAATTTATTTTTCATGATTATCTCCTTAATATGTTAAAACCATCAAGCCTAAACAAACCAGAAGGCCTCCTCCGAAAAACGGAAGGACCTTAAGAGCCATTTTAGTTAGCATTTCGTCAGCATCTACCAAGAAAGACATAGCAATTTGGCAGACACCAATGATAATCCCCACAATGGCCAACGTGTCAATCAGTGAATCTTGTAATATAAACTCCATGATTATCTCCTAACGATCATATTCTGGTTCTGGTAGATCGATAATCCAACCAGAAGGGGTTTTTAATACATTTGCTTGTGAAATATTACTCCAACCATAACGTTCAGCGGTATGATGCGCGGTAGCTCCGGAAAGAGTATACATATCACCGACAGTTACCCAACCGTACTTCGCGATGCGCTCGAACATCTGAGCAAGAACAGCCTCTGCGTCAGGGCGTCGCATGAAATATATCTCCTCATCCATAACCGAACGAGGGGAACCAGACACCATTCTACCACGCTGAGGTGGTTTCTGGCGTTGCTGGTACATGTTGTGATAGCTGCGTTGATTCCCACCGTAACGATTGACTCCACGATATCCGTTTTGTCCACCGAATAATAGCATGTCAAGAGCGTTCGCCACGAAGTCAGATATGATACCTTTGAATGCTGGTAGCAATATCTCATCGTATAGACCAGCTGTAGCATTACGAATATCACTAGCAACCCGTCGCTTGCGACCCTTTTTCACGTTACCCGTAGTCACTGCGATAATAGGTTCTGGTTCGTCTGGCGGTTGGCTACTAAAGCTATTACTCGGTAGATCCTCAAGATTAATTTTTCTTTCTGCCATTATTGGTTCTCCGAAATATGCCAATTAATACCGTACGGCTCTACGATAAGCTCTTGACCCTTTTTAGATCCAACAAACCATTTATCAATGTACGTAAACAGTTCGTTCGTGGTCAAATATAGGCTGGCCGGCTTGTCGCTATCACCAGCAGCACCGGTAAACCATTTACTGTTATCAGCTAATCGAGCGTAGAACGGCCAATATACCAGGCTATTTAGGTCCATAGAACACACGATCGGATATAACAAACCATTGACATGATTAACACTACTAAGCGCAACCGTATCAATAATCTGGCGAAGGAACCACCAGCCAAAACGGTTGGTCTCCACAATATGTGTCGTGTATGGAACGTCGCTAGGTTTAGTCTCCAGCGCAGCTCGCAATTCAGTTGCATTCTGATTGATAATGATCGGGTCTTGCAGATGGTCTCGCATGACCGTATTACCGTTTACCATCAACATAATCTCTGTGGGCGAGCCGGTGTTCGTTAGCATAAAGTTGGCAATATGATAGTTGTAGGCCAGTTTACTCATAGCCGGAACTACCAAACTACGATGGACTGTAAATACCTCTACGTCTTCACCAAATGCAGTCACAAAATAATTGTCATGGCTGTCCGCAATGTAGAAATCGGAAATATCGTTCGTGATTACAATGTAACCAGTATTTACACTCATACCAGTTGCACCCCCAACATGACAGGCCACCATAGTCCGATTTTTAACGACAGATAGCAGGTGTTCATACAGGTTTAGCGGGGATACGTGGGTTAGGCGCCGACGATTTTCAACCATGTCTGGAGGAGAGTCTGTCAGAATATAGTTATCACGCACGTTAACCATGTATTCCGCAGCTTGTTTAATAGTAGGAAGTAATCGATCATCAAACATCATCAGATATTCTTCAAACATGTATGACTGATAGGCATCGATCAATTCATTAACGTTCATCATTGAAATATTCATCTTCGGTCTCCGTTTTAGGTTCTTGCTCACCGACAAGTGAGGAAATATAAACACCGGCTACAAATCCAGTAAGTCCACCAAGAATCGCACCAATCTTATGTAAAAGGAGCTCGTCTGCATCTGGATTATTGAAATATCGCTTATTAAGCTTATCGAATAGTTTATCTAACATAATAAACTCCTACTTAAAATGTTTCGGTGTTGCTTCAAATACAATTACAACACATGGTTTATCTTTATCGGTGAGCATGGAATCCAGTCGCAAATTAACCATACCGTTTTCCACATCCCAACCAATATCATCGCCGTACGTGATCGCAGCTAGACCGACTCGTTCGTAGAATTCATTAATACTTACGAACATGTCTGAATATAACAGCTCATTAACCTCAATTACAGCCCGTTTAACGTCTTCGACACTGTCGGCCTTAAAATACCGATCAGAATATAAATCGTAACACAGTACCGAATCGCCGGTTAATAAGGCCATTGGTGGTGCTGTTAGGGGTTGTGCTGATTTGGATAGGATCTCTTCTGTCTTTTTCGGCCCAGCAATTTCTAGCATGTTCTCTTGGACTTTCTGTAAATATGCCTGTGTAGCTAACAATAGCGACGAAACAGCAGCATATCGTCTATTAGAAATATGTACGCTAGTCATAACTAGGGCTGACGATACCATAAGCATACCAACAGTCGGAATATAAATGCGCCCAACTAGTTTTGCCTCGTCCTTAAACTTATCTAGACCATTTTCCGCAATAAAGGGTTGATTCGCATCTAAAATATCATTGGCAACTGGAGCTGCTTTAGCGGCCATAACAGTAGCGCTAATGAAGCCAGCAATACCGGAAGCAGCCAAAATGCCAGGAGAATGGGCTTCTAATGACAGACTAAGACGCTTTAGATTCATCGTCAGCTCCTTCATTCCAGTTGTTAACAGTATAGAATACATTTACTTCTGGCTTTACAGCTTTGATCAAAATATAAATAGTCGCTACTGTAAGAGAATACTTAAGTAATTTACACATTGTTATCTCCAAATTCCAAAAAATATAAGTCCTTGTTAGGGACTTATACTTATAAATAAACTTATGCTTCTGTAGGGGTTTCTGGCAAAGCAGGCACTTCAACATTTTTGGCATCGAAGTGGGCATTGACCTGTTTAATGATTGCCTGGCTGGCTAAACCGATGGTAACCTGAATACCGATACCGACGATCAACGTGACGCCGGTTTCGATAGCGGTTTCCTTTGCGGATTTGCGCCATTCTGGGTCTTTCCAAAACGGGGTTCTTGCTTCCTTCTCAACTTCTGGGTTTGTGTGCATTTCTGACATTGTTGTTATCTCCTTAAGATAAAAGTTAATATGGGTTCTACTACAACCCTTGTAAAATTCGCGAATTATCGACGGATTCCAAATATGCCAATAAGAACCACCATGGCTACCGTCGAATATAGACGGGCTCGAACTGCTTCATCAGCCGTCTTTTGAAAAGCACTACCGAGCTTCTCCAAACGGTCCGTAACATCTAACAAATGTTCGCTTAAACGAACAATATCGCGCTCCGTTTTCTCGGCTAACTCTTGTAGTTCCGGGGAAAGTTCTACAGTATGCTTCATCACTATCTCCTTTAGAAAAATATAAGTCCTTGTTGGGGACTTATACTTAAAACATCTTTAACGACTAATTTTTGGGATCCATGAAAATGCTTTGGACGTTACGACATGCGCTCGCTCAAAATTCATCAGTAATATAATGGATACCAATGTTCCGGCAACTTTCACAATATCTTCTACGAGTACACCTTTGTATTGCGCTGGTATTTGGTTCTGTACCTGCACGATAGAAAGATAATCGCTTAAAACACGATGATAGTTTTCATCTGTTGGGTCCATCATATCTAATTTGGTTTTCAAACTTGTTGCTAAGTAATCCAAATCAGTTTCTTTCATTGCTATCTCCTTAAATATGGATAAATGGGTTCTATTATAGTGGTTGTAGTTCTTGCGAAGTAACTACTTCCCAGGAGTCCCAGTCGTCATTCAAATATGAACAGAGACTCAACCAATCGGGAAACGTCGTGTTACAACAACCGAAAGGGCAGGTTAAACTCCCGCGCGCGGTTAAGGGGTTGAAGAATATGGTTTGCTCTCCGTTTGCGATGAATCCACCGTTAATTAGGTGGTCATACAAATCTTGATAAGGCCAGTCTTTTGGTAGAGCGGCATAAATATTAATGTAGTTATTATTGAAGTTCATTAAAAGCCTCTGGTTTTTTTTTTTTGAAAAATATAAACCCTTGTTAGGGGTTTATACTCTTTCTAATACTATTTAAATGTGTGTAGTTCAACGTACGCCGTAACAAAGTTCATATAGGAAAGTCTAGCTTTTGCACTAGTTAACGAGTTGTATTCCTTTCTCCACACATCCAAAATATCACTTTTTATTGCTTCCCGCTCAAACGGGTCTTCAATAACGGTAACAACAGGATGTCTTTCGATAACGGAATACAAGGCTTCGTCAATAGAGCCTTTTTTAAACATTTCAATAAACATATTACAGTGTTTCTTAAACATTTTAAATCTCCTTAATAGTTAATAAGTTCTATTATAGGGGTTGTGTTTTTCGCGAAAAATATAAATAGTTGTAACATCAGAGTTTCATATTGTTCTGCTCCCTAGTTGGGAGGTTATCTTGTAAGTTTCTCTTGCTATGTGGAACCCTCTTTTATGTTTGGTTATTATGGGGTTCTATTATAATCGCTGTAATTTTCGCGAGGCAAAAATCTATAACCGTTGTTGGTGGCTATAGATTCTTTCGTATTTAATTGTTAATCGCTTTCATCTTGGTTTCTACGTTGATTCCTACCGTCAATACATCGTCGCAGCAACTCATTGGTATCTTCCATTTGTTTCGTTAACATGGCCATTCCCTGACCAAACTGTTGGTTAACCAAATATAACAAGAGGAGTAATACGCCGGTAGACGGAAGATCTCGCGCTATTTGATATAGAAATTCTTCCATAAATATCTTATCCTAAAGGTCGGCGCTCGCCGTTAAGTAGGTCAACTCACACTGATAAGTGTAACCGGTAGAACCGTTAGCTGCTGTTGATCGATACGAGAATTGTCGTGTCGAATGTTGTTCCGTTATCTGACTACGAGTCGTGTCGCTAGTGCAGTAGAAATTCCAACCACTACCAACACCGTTTTGTACCCACCCGAAATATACAAGCGGTACGGCTCGCATAACAACAGGCCAGTCAAAATGACAGAAATTTTGTGACGGAGCGCCATTCACATACACATCGATCCAACGTTTATCAGCTGCCGAGGTAATTGCATAGTAATATCGTTGGCAACGAAGCAGTTCTACCTCGTCGGGCAATCGATCATACTCATGAGCAGTACTACCAATTTCTAATTGCAAGTCCGTAAACATAGCATAGTTGTTAACCGCCGCCATCAAATTTACTTGCCCATATGTACGGGCGTTTGCTACTGAGCCCCAGGACTCTTGCAAATATCCAGCGCCAGTGAACACGGTTGAGGCAGACAACCAGAAATTAACCCGCAGTCCTTCAGCAGAGTTGGACGAGATAGCATTAACCACATCTTTAGGAAACGTTATAGTAACTTTTTGGGTAGTATCTGCTGTGTTGTAGTCAAAATATTTACTGACGTTAGAACTACCGTGGGTAATATTGTTAAACTCTACGATGTAACGGCCTGTAACGTTACTTCTAAATAAGAAAGATATTGTCAATTCTTTTGCGTAAGGGGTGCCAAAATATGCGTTAGCGAGCCTGGATCCTTCCACACGTTGTTGTAATAGCGTGTATTTAGTAGTCGTTCCTGGGTCACTAGCTGTTGTGACCAACACCCTTAACCACTTACGATTAATACCATAGTCAGCCCGTGTAACTTTATCTACTTGTACTGCACCATTAGCGTTTATACCAATCATCCACCGGTCTGGTCCGTCTGAAGGAAATCCGGTAGTTGTCAACGGAGCTGGCGTTCCTGCTCGTTGGTTGATTTGCATACGACCGTTATCAAATAAGTTTCGATACGGAAACGGTTGATCTACTAAAAGATCAATTTGGTTCTGTAAATTCGCAGCTTGATTCGAGTCTAACTCATCCTGTAGATTACTAAACCACGTGTTGAACTGGTCGTACCATTGGGTCAATAGCCCATCTACAGTTACTTGTTGTAAAACACCAGAAGCAAAAGGGCAATCTTCGGTCCCTACTTTATTCTCAATATTAGCTTGGTAAAGATCCGTAGCCGCAGCGGGAACAGTAATGACAGCCAATGGATATTGTTTATGGTCATCAGTATCTACTAAGGTAGGTACCACGGGTGAAGCTGCGGCGTTACCCTTAACGACTACAATCGTGTTTGCACGCGTTACTTGTCGAATATCAAAATCCAACGCGATAATATCGTATCGATTATAGGCAGCATCAGCCGTATCCAAAGTGATTGGTAAAACAGCATCGTTGTTTATCCAGCTATCTAGAAACCAAGCGCGTCCAGTTTGAACGTTAACGGTTAGACCGGTATTTTCTTCAACCAATAAGTTTCCACCAAAAGGGATAACCCCTTCCACTAAAATGCTACCAACCAACTTATTAAAGTCTGTAGCATCATATAATCGATCAGCTAATTCTGAATTGAAAAAACCAGAGGATACACTCATAGTTATCTCCTTTAAAGTACAAAATCGAAAGAAACGTACTTGGCTTCCCCATCACCTTCGATTGAGTGTACATATTCTACAGCTCTTGCCGGAACATCGTGCCCTTGAATAACGCACTGCACCAAGTCTCCCAGAAAGAAATCCGTTCCAAATACAAATTGTACATCTGTTACAAACTGCCCATCAAAGACTAAAATGGGTTGTAAATCAGCTAATTGTTCTACACCTTTATAGAATATAACAGTGCCGACCTCGCCATCTGTTAGATCATCCTCACCGCTTACTGTACGTGTAATAGACTGCTCAGAATATGTTTCCCGCCGGTCTAATCCTTCCGGTTCCGAACCAATAAACACCATAGTCCGTTGAAGAGACGGAATTTCATCTTCAACAATTACTAAGGTTGCGTTTTTACTACCGTTCGTAATATACTCATACTTAGAGTTCAATACGTTATCAAACTCTCGGGAGAATATAACAGGCGGGTTGGTAAATTGTTCAGAAGATCTATCTTTAGGTTTATAAAACGAGAAAACTAGTGAAAAATCAACTAGCGACACTTTGAACCCTAGCCCGTTTGTGGCCGCTACTGAAGATATAATCTCGTATAGCGTGCCCGACGTAAACTGGTCTACAGCTGTAATAGTAACCTCTGGGTTGACCACGTACGTAAACGCTGGAATAACTCGCTTTGAGTTAGCCGGATTTACAATGTTATCCTCGATCAAACCAAGACAAGCTGACTGTACAGATCCGTTGATGTTAAAAATATCGAGCGGTACACGCCGATCCAACAAAATGTCACACGTATGCCCTTTAATAACTAGACTATCTCCGAACTCCTCGTCGAACAATGGGCTAATATCTTCGATAATCATTACTTGTTCAGTGTCGTTCTTAGAAATATAGTTATCAACAGCTACGTGCGGCGATAGAGAGTATTCAAGAGGTACTTTTAGTTCTAATTCCCCAGCCTCTCCATGTCGTTCGGACCATACCATAGAATATATGATATCAACTACAAAAACGTCATGCAGTAAACTGTTTAAAATTCTTAGTTCTGCCATAACTACACCCCTTCATACAAAGTTTCATGTTCAATTGTAAGGGAGACGTTATAGATCTCACTTTCCGTAGAATATACAATAGGGTTATCCCCCGGATATAGTCTAATCCATGTCCCATTACGTCCAAGCGCATGTAGAATATTGTATTCCGTTCCATAACGTAGCAGTGTAGCCGACTTTCGCCCGCTTCTTGTATCGATTGTTATACGGTCACCAGCTTGAATGGAAGACCCCATAACCATAGCTACAATATCGACGTCAATCGTCATGATTTCACCATAGCCGTTATTAACGAATGTAATATCGCCAACCGGGCCTGAGAAATCGAATCTAAATATAAGACCTGTCGGTACGTCTCCGGTGTAGTTTACCACATACTCTAAAATATCAAAGACCTCACCGAATATCAAAGACGGCGCATCTGCAATATTATCATAGAACGGAAACGTAAACATAGGTGTTGTCCCAGAATACAAAATTGTTTCTGTTCCAAGCGCCAAGAAGAAACTTGATGGAACTTCTAAAGTCACTACGGCATTTTGAATTGAGGAAAACATGTTGACTGTGTTCGACTTAACAATTCCAACTGCTGTGGCAACTCTAGAATCCGTTGTGGCCGTTATGGTTACGACCCCTTTTGCAGGAAATAGGCGATACAGTTTTTCTCGAACCAGATCGCCAGCCTTTCCCGTCTTACCAACTTTAAGTGTCAAAGAAATGGTTCTACTATTAACCTTAGCGGAGTTATAAATACCCCCATCAAAGGTTGGTCCCCCAGAGATATTAATGGTGCTCTCTGGGGGGCCTAGTCCATCGATTGACACTATAGACAGTTCCGGATCATCAGCGTCATTTAATGGTATAACCATACTACCATATGAGTTTGATACCGAAATAGACCGTAGTGACATTATCCTAATCTCCTGTCCTTAGACCTGCTCAGATGGCTACGTGTTTCGCGCCAAATTTGAGTGGTGTTAAGGGCCTTAGGTGAGTAATTATACTGATTGTATGTTACATCACCATTACCAGACGACTCCCCAGACTCCTTGGTATTTGATCCGGATTGTCTAGTCATATCCGATGATATTTTAGCAGCGATAGATCCAGACCGCATGGACGAGCCCAGCGAACTGAGTCCTGATTCCACATAGCTTAAATCTAGCTCTGGTGTAATGACTGGCGACATACGAACGTCGGATTCCAATAATCTGTTCATAGCGTTCACAGCCGCTTTCATCCCATTTTGAGCATTATCGCCAAGTTCTTCTGCAGCTTGTTTTACAGCAGCACCACCACGACCTAGCGTGTTAACAATGGCTATTGTAATGAACTTAGTTAGGTCTGTAAACACCTTAGACGGTGAATGAATACCTAACGCCTTCATAAAACCATCAACAGCAGCTCCCGCGATCTCAATTAGTGCGTCCTTAACAGCGCCGATACCATCGAACAGACCATTGATTAGGCCTGTAATGATAGCACCAGCTAATCCTACAAAGGATTCAACTAACTGTGGCGCGTATTCTTCAACCGTGTCAGCCATACCATCGATTACGTCAATGATAAACTGAGCGGCAGCCTCCAACACATCTGGTAAGCCTTCACCAATACCCTTAATAAACTCGGCAATGATGTATAGAGCGGTCTCAACTACCTCGGCAATGTTGTCCTCAATACCTTCCAAGAAGGCCATGAGGAGTTCGAAAGCCGTCTCTATAAGATCCGGTGCGGCGTCTAGAAGTGTTTCTAGCAGAGTTGTGATTAATACTAGTATGCCCTCAACGATTGCCGGGGTAACCTCGACAATAGCGTCAATCAACACCAGTAACAACTCCACAGCGGCTTCTAAGAGCTCTGGGGCTTTCTTAGCAATTGTAACTATGAAGCCTGTTAAGGCCTCTGCCAAAGCGATTCCAATGGCTGGCAAGAGCGTAATCACAACAGTGATTATACCAGCTAACGCTCCTGCTATAGCGGCCCCACCGGCAGCTAATGTTGTTAGACCGATTCCAGCCAGCACCAAACCCAGACCCAGTGCTGCAGCTCCAAGACCAACTAATAACATAGCGGCCCCGATACCGAGCATTATGGGAACCACAGGACCAAGTAGTAATCCTGCTACTGCAAATATAGCTAAAACACCAGCTAACGCAACTAGAGCTTGGAGAATTCCTTCCCAACCAATAGCTGATAGAGCTGTCATGGCTTCAGCCAATACCAAAGTAGCAATGCTAAGCACTAATATAGCAGCAGCTCCAGCAATAGAGCCAGCCATTAGTTTAGCGGCAACTCCTAATATCAATAAGGAAGCGCCTAGGGCTACGACAGAGCGCAGAATTGAATCCCAACTCATACCTCCAAGCTTAGCCATAGCGTCTGCTATTAGTAATATAGCACCAGCCGCAATAGCCATAGTCGCAGCACCTAACAACCCGCTACTCATTAGTTTGACAGCACCTGCTAAAATAAGAAGAGCCCCAGCCATACCTACCAAACCACGAAGTAGTTCTTCCCAAGATATAGCGCCCATCTTAGAGACAGCAAGAGCCGTAACTAATAACGCAGCGGACATAGCAGCTACACCAACGGCCGCTAATATAAGTTTTTCGCCCTTAACGATCCTAGAGAATATAGCAAAGCCCGCTAAGGCTGCTCCAGCGGCTAATAGCCCTTGTTCTAAAGTGTCGTAAGGTATTTTACCTAACAAATATAACGCACCTGCCAGAACGATAAGAGATACGGACATAATACCCATAGCCACAGCAGCAGATAAAACTTTGTTAGATAGCGGACCGGACGACAAGGCCTTCATTGCGACAATCAGACCAGTGATAGCCACGCCAGCCGTAGTTAACCCATTAGCTAGCTCGTCAGGGTCCATTCGAGAGAAAACAGCAACTGCTCCAGCTACTATAAGTAACGCAACGGCAATAGCTATTAGTGAAGCAGCTGCAGCAGCCATCCCCTTACCGCCAAATTTAGACATTAACACCATACCGCCATACAAAGACGCCATGATAGCTGCTAATGCCCCAGCGGCTTGATCTAACTTGTTAGAATCGATCAGAGATAATGCAACAGCGGAAGCAGCAATAAGAGCGACAGCTGTGGCTATCTTCATAAGGGTTTCGGCTTTAAGGTTGTTTTGGAACGACGTTAAAGTATCCTCCATAGCACCAAAGGCGCCTGTAATGGAAGATCCAATACCCTCATTAGCGGCAAACAACTTGTCAAATACATCGCCAAGCCATCCGCCACGAACCAAACTATTTAAACCGACCAATAACGCGGTTACAAGAGCCGTATTGATAACTTTTATCAAACCAACCCAATCAGTACTTCCAGCTTTGTCGGTTAAATATTCAACCAAATTAGATAAGGCGTCCCCTGCGGCTTTTGCTATGTTCTTAAGAATGGGAAGTATCACTTCTAGGATACTTGTAAGCCAGGACGCACCTTTTCGCATACCGTTAAAAATATCACCAATGAAACTAAAGTCTAGACGGATTCCGCCAAAGAACTTTCGTATTCTAGATCCATCGAATCGCTGAAAATATTCCAGTACGTCTTGTACAACGTCTAGATTTTTCACCTTATCAACGAACTCAGTAACCCTCTTAACTGTATCACGAACAGCTTGCTTGAAAGCCTCAAATTTAGCTTGAATTATTGGGATCTGATCAGCTAGTAGTTGGATAAAAGCCTTAAAGTCGTCCCAAGTAAGGTCTTGTAGATACTTTAAAACTTTCTGTACAGGCTCTAAAGCCATGAACTGTTCAAATAACCAATAGACGCCATAACCAAGAGCCTCGACTACTTTCAAGACAGAAAATAGAGCATTTCGAACCTTATCGAAGAAACCGACAAGGTCTTCTCTAGTTAGTGACTGGAAATATCCGACAATGTCTTGAACGGCTTCTAAGCGCATAAACTGATCTACTAGATCTGATAAATATCGAATCCCAGCCTTGATGTAAACAATAACTAGGTTTACAACTTTACCAAATAAGTCGGTACTCTTTAATGCGTTTCGAAGGGCATATAGATACTTTCCAGCTCTAACTGCAAACTCTAGTAGGCCTTCCCCAGCTGGGTTAAGTGATTTGAATAGCGTACCTATCGGTTTAAGTATGGCTAAGATAGCCATCTTCAAAATATCGATAACGCTAAACACGCCCCGTAGAATCGCTTTAAAGTTCTCAGAAGATTCTTCTCCCATTTTGAACTTTTCAATCAACTCTACAACCCACTTGGTTAGACTGTAAAGTTCACCGGCTCTAACTGGTGGAAACACGTCCCTAAGAGCCTCTTTAAAGAGACCTGTTATGTGAACGATAGACTCCATAGCGGACATGAAGCCTTTTATAGCTAGGTCTCTACCGCCCATAGCAGCCCAGAAGCCTATTTGGCTATTGCGGGCTTCTGCTGATGCTGAGATGATACCTCCAAAGAAGTCACCGATAGCACCGAACAGTTCTTTTGCTTCCTCAAAGTCGCCTAGAATCAATCGCCATGTTTCTGACCAACCAGATTGTAGCGATTCCATCATAGTGTCTTTAAGTTGGGTTAAAGTTTTGATGTCTGTAGCCGCAGCATTAGCCATCTCACCGAGTTTGATAATCTCTGTGATTTGTTCCTCGGTATAGCCCATTGCCTCTAACTGTTGCTCGGTAAGGTCCCCTGTAAACTTAGATAGAGTTTCCAACAAGATCTCGGAGCTTAACCATCCCCGCTGTAGTGTTCCTCGGAAACCACCCTCTTGTTCGATCATCTTATCGACGGCTATTCCATGAACTCTAGCTGTTTCTAAGAGCGCGTTTTGGAATACCTCACCGCCCATACCGGCGTTCACAACGCTGTTCCAGTCTTGTAGTTTTACAACACCGGTAGCAATAGCTTGTGAGAGCTGATACATAGCATTTGACGCTTGATTCGCATCAGAACCACTGACCGCTGCTAGGTTGGCAATACCTTTAATAGCCGCTACTGAAGTGTCCAACTCTACGCCGGCCGCGGTAAACTTACCGATCGACTGCGTCATTTGCGTAAAGTTGTAGATCGTCTTATCTGCGTACAAATTAAGCTCGTTTAGAGCCTTCTGCACGTCTGGTAGCTGGATGCCTTTGGACGAGGTGTTTGCTAGGATCGTTTGTATAGACCCCATCTGGACTTCATACTCTTGTAAGCCCAATGTGATTGGTTCTAATATGTTTTGACGAAACAAATTTTTAGCAACGTCTAGCGCAGCATTCGTAATACGGTTGAGAACCGTTGCCGCAATAATACCCATTCCAGACAGTTTATTAGATATACCGTCTACGGCTGAACCGAGATGCGATAAGTCTACTTTCCTAGAAGAGGCAGATATCTCTGCAAAGTTCTCAACCGCTGATTGAAAATTGAGAGACGATTTAAGAAGGTTTACGTACTTTAAAGTTTCTTGGACGCCAGCTCTAAACTCTGCTGGGTCAAAATCCATCTCAACAACATCTCTCTCGATTGTTCTTGAACTCATGAAACTACCTCCCGTACTAGGCGTTCTCTGAGTCCGTCGTACACAGATTCTAAGGCGGGATTAATAAAGTCTCTACCAGAGACATACCCACCGTTTCGGGTGCCATGACCGTATTGTAATAATATTACCAACGGCGCAGAGCCGGCCATAACACTGTTTGACCAGATTAGCTTGTATCCAGTTCTTTCGGAGCCTTCTATTCGATAGGCCCATGAACTAGCCGTTTCACCGGTATCCTGCGGAGTGGCACTGCTTAGAGCGGAAACTCCTTTGGCGCCGTATTCTTCAAGAATCTGCCTAAAAGTTATCTCGTCTAATTTTTCTAAGTGCGCAATAGTTTTTCTAAACTTTGGTGTGGATACCTTTAACATTATGCTATCCTTTTGAGCCATACTTTTTACGCCGAGCATCATTAATGGCCCTGTTCTGCCTCAAGATTTCAGATTTAGACATCTTCTTTCCGCCTTTCTGTTCGACATTGCAAACATCTATAAGGGCTAATAGCCGGTTTAGATGCCACTTTTCGAATTCGACGGGTATCTTGAATATGGTCATCCAATAGTAGATTAGTTCGGAAGTAATAGTGCGACCACCTCTTGCTCCGGATGACTTACCATTCCTAAATATCTTTGTAGCGGTCTGGGGAGACTCAATATAACGTTGAATCTCTGCTCCGTGATGCGCTATGAAGTATCTAAATATAGGAGGATCTAGTTCTCCTATTATCATACATCTAACGTACGATTCTATCTGTTCTCTGGTCTTTTCTTTAGGTTGTCCTGGTCCTGGATGGAACGGGATTTCCCAAATTGACTCCCATTTTGACACGGAGATCAACGAGTGTTCCAGCTTAACCTTTAGCGGCTTCGTTATGGTAACAAACTCTTGCGCCTCATCGTTAAACAGCTCGATCTCGGTTAAAACGATCTCTAACATGACTTACTCAGATGGCATAACTGCTTCAAAGAAGTTTATAGCTTTCTGTGTATCCGTTAACAACTCCATGAATAGAGTTTCATAGGCCTTAGAGTTCTTGAAGACGATTAATGCCTCTTCCGTCTTAATGAATTGACCAGTTGGAGTCCGAATGCCGAACGCTGTAAAGATTAGACGTTCAAAGAAGTGCATAATCTGTTGCTTATCTTCGTTAGCGATGAAACTATTGATTGTGGCTTCTAATCCAGCTGGGAATTCCAACTCTAGTCTGATCAATTCTGGTTTACTAATGTTAAAGAAGTGGTTTTCTTCACGGGGAACACCGTCGTAATCTGTGTATTTAATGACTCGTTTTTGCATGATTAGTATCTCCTTGTTAAGGTTTTTAAAAAGGTACAGCCCTATACATTAAGAGCTGTACCAAAAAGAATTACAGAGCGTCGATAAACGCTTTAATTGCGTCGGGCAAAGGCAAGTTGGCAACCACGGCTTCGGCGCCAAATAGCTGCTCGCTAATCCACGTTACAACGGCTGGATCAGCTTTCGTGGTGTCGATAACAACCATGGATGTCGGGCTTTGACCAGCTACTGATACGGGCGTTGTCGTAAAGTCCCAACTAAAGGCTACAGCTTCGGGCGAGTCGTTAACGGTATTATATGCGCGCTCGGAAGGAGCTGCTTTACAACCGTATACCAGGTGGATCTTATATCCAACCATATCGCCGCCCGCTTCGGTACCGACGCGAGTGCGGTAGGCAAGACCAAATGTTTTACGGGGCTGTTGGCCTACGCTAACGCCTGTGTCTAAATCTACGCCACCATCACACTGCATGAATTCATCTGGGAATGTGTAGGCCTCAATAGACCCACCAAGGGTTTCCACAGATGTCAACGTAGCGTATTTGGCATTGTTGGCCCACAAATCGGTCGGCTCAGCGCCACCGGGCGATTCGGTTACAGCGGTCAAACCTTCCCACGGCACACCTAACGGATATGCTCCGTTTGCGTCGCGTACGTACAAAACGCCTTGGTCTAAACCACTTTCATAAACTTTTTCGGTTCCTACGTTCCAGACTAAAGCAGTCATAGTTCGTCTCCTTGTTAAATAACATTAATAAAAATTCTAAAGACATCATGTGTTAGATCGTCACTTAAAAATGATGACGTGTGTTTTGCTCCTGGGATGTTTCGTAGTATTACAGATGGATTGTCATCGCCAGGAAGCGGACAAATATAAGTAACTTTAAAGCGTGTGCCCCCAGCATAAAATATGTTGTTAGCATGGGTGGCGGTTAACTCTTCAACGTCGTATACAACACATGGATATGTCATCACCAATGTACTAGATGGTCTAAAATACAAAGGAATACCAGGTAGGGTGGTCTGTAGCATTGCGTGAAGCTCTAATCTATCCTGCTCCATTATACAGTCCTCCCATGGCTAATCTAATCTTTGGCCTAATATACTCAATGGACGTGATACTCCACTTCTTACCCTGCCACTCAATATATAAAGCATTCGCAAAGTTTGCCATCGAGGACTCAGGAGCCACAATAGCTAGAATATGATTAGCGGTAACTGTCTGCTGATCACGTTCTCCACTAGACCAGCGAACTGGTCGTAATTGAATATCCCCCTGATACTTAACCCTTAGTATGGGTTCCGTAAATATACCAGGGGGACCTTCCACAGGTTCACCTTTAAAACCGATGAAACCCTGATAGCGAGACATCTAATTACAGTTCGCCAAGATTTTGTTCGATAATGACGGCCGATTTCGGAATCGTCAATGCGCCACTGATTCGAGTTTCCAGCAGATATTTATGCTGGTTAAAATCAATGTCAAAATCTTCGAAGAACGTAGTTTCACCACCACGATCAGCGCCAATTGTGTAGTCTCGAAGGTCTACCAGGATGCCGATCAGTTTGATAGTATCCAGTCCATCCAAGCGGGTCACGTTATCCATCGGGGTTACCGTTACGATTTCAGATACATTTAGTGCTGCTTTAAGGGTGTCCATCGTCGGATGAATACGGCGATTAGTGGTATCGCGAACCAACAGCATGTTAGTTACAATAGCCCGAGTGGTATACAATACGGGCTCGCCGCTACCCTTATAGTCCATCTGAGCAGCCATAATAGCGTCGACCATCTCAAGATATGTGGCGTCTGATGCCAAATATGGCGCGCGGTGGGCGTACACAGCATGGTCGCTGTAGATAGGACGAACATTCTCTTCTTTGATCTTGTCCGGGCTAATGGCTTCACGGCCGTCGCCGATCAAAATAGCCCGAGCAACTTCCTCACGAAGCTTCAGACGCATTTCCATCTTGAGCCAGACAACTACGTCAAAGGACGTAACGTCGATAATATCGTCACGGTCCAACTTACTCTTCTTGTAGATGGTTTGCGGGGTGGTGACGCGGGTAAATACTGGGAACACTTCATTGAACTTTTCAGCGCCAGTAATATAACCACGGGCTCGTGCCTCATCGGCCGTAATATCAGCGTATGCACTCTTCACTCGGGAAAACGGGCTATGAGACGTGGCACCAAGTACCTTTTCTACCCACGCCATATCCTTACGTGCTGGGATCGCCGGAGCGTTTCCGCCAACCATTTGGGCATCTGGGAACAGTAGTTCAATATCTTTAATACCATACGTATCCGCGTGCGCGAGAACCACATCTCGCAAGGAATTAGCTTTTGACGTGCGGGCCGTATCCACCATACCATTCATAGCATCGTGGGTCAAAATCGCATCTTGTCTTTGCTCTTCGAAAATATTACTCATAATTGGGTCTCCTAAATCGTCGGATTGTGAAATATCGGCATCGGAAGCTAAACTTCCTGCCATAGCATAAACAGCAGTTTTTTGTTTTTCGGTAAATGTTGCCCAAACATCAGCGACTGTTTCTTCGCCCTTATTGGCAGATCCGGTGGACGATAGTTCCTCACCGATCGCTGATGCAATAATAACAGCAACAACAGCTTTTTGTTTTTCATTTAAACCTGATAAAATATCACCGATTGTTTCATCGTCACCGTGTGTAATTGGTTCGTTTGTTGGTTTCATATACAGCTCAATTTCTTCTCCAGAATGGATAATAACAACGCCGTCTAGTACTACATCGGATTCAAATGGGTCATCCGAATGAGATACGACAACGTCGTCAATATGCGCGCCTGGGTTCGATCCAGCAAACACCAAGCTAACCTCACGGATCATTCCGTGCTTAACAATAGCCTCAGCAGTCTGTTTAACTTTGTTAGCCCAAATCGAAAGGTAGCGAATATTACGAGCCTTAACAATTTGTTTAGCTTTTACGCCGGAGTCCGTTTCATTAAAATGGGCAAAGGCTCGAATGCCGTTATCAACGGCTTTCAAAATAACGTGTCCCAACACATTATCGATGTCATCGTGCTGATGGCGCCATACCAATGGTACGGAGTCACCATCTTGATGAGCAAAAGCACCTTTACCAATGGTTCGGCCGTCATTACACTTTACGTCGTAAACGGTCGCCATACCTGAAAAGTCATATGGTTTGTCGTCTGCCATACTTTATTGCTCCTTACTATCTGCGGACTTTTGTGGATCGGGCGAACCCTTCTCATTATCCGCTTTATTCAAATTTTTGTTACGTTCATGTTGATGGCGCCATACTAACGGTACGGATTGACCATCTTGATGAGCAAAAGCGCCTTTACCAATGATTCGGCCGTCATTACACTTCACGTCGTAAACGGTCGCCATACCTGAAAAGTCATATGGTTTTTCGTCTGCCATATTTTATTGCTCCTTAGTATCTGCGGACTTTGGTTGAGCTATTGGGCTCTTTTCGTTATCCGCTTTATTCAAATTTTTGTTACGTAATTCATTAGCATCGGGATCATCAGACGGTCTAATCCTGAACATCTTAGTTCTTGCTTCGTTGCCACTTAGTACTTCGTTCCGCAATAGCTTATCAGCAGCTTCTGCTAGCGAACTAATGGATGCCATTTTGAAATTGTTGGGCATAGCCATAATTCGTTGTCCTTGAGCTATTGCCGTTTCTGTTAAACAAGCAGACATTAAGCCATCAGTGAGTGCCTTAAGAAGGGGCTCCAATGTTCTATTATAGTATAAATTCAATTCTTCCTCAGAAGCGGTTCCATTAAGAATTGATGGGGTTAGCCCGATCTGGTTATATAGATCTTCTTTCAGAGTTTTTACGCCATCCAACAATGTATTGTTGACGGGTCGGTTTAGTTGTGTTACTTTCTCGGTAGACCCTATGTATGCGATTCCGTATGTTGAATCATACAGTTGTTTTTCAATAGCAGATCGTCTTTTCTCAGCCTCTTCTTGTCTGGTAGCGGCTTTAGTGCTGTAAGGAAGTTGTAGAATTAAATCTAATCCTGGAGAACCAACACGACCGTCTGATAAATCGAGTAACGCTTGTTTGTCTATTAAACGCTTTAGCGTCGAGTTTGGTTGATTCATGACATTGTAAAAGGGGTTGTATACAACTCCAACGTAGCTCTTGGGTAGTACTTTTTCTACTCGTTGTCCAGTTATCTCATTATAAATGCTGACTTGAACAGCCTTATTATACCATTGGGTAACGGTACCGATTCGGATAGACCAGATATCATAGCCGGTTGTGTCTAATGGGCTTTTTGAAGTCTGTATAGGCACAATAACACAGACACCTTCCTCTAGCATTGTCGTTATGGCGTCCTGTACTAAAGCAACGCCCGTTTGATCTATGTTAGCCTTGCGAACTAACCGATCATCGACACTACCAAATCGGTAGTCTAGAAAAGATTCGTCGTCATCAACGACCACGTGACGAATCGGAACCAAAGAGGCATCTACTGAAAAACGAGTGGTAATCGGCGCTAAGACCTTACTGCTTGAGTCTCTCCACACCCTAGAATATAGAGCGCTTGTAATTGTAGACGGCCTTGTTTGATCTTCGTCGAGTCTCTCATCATTCGATGGCTCGTCAACGTTTGCCAATATGCTGTAAGCTTTTTTGGCTCTCTCTAAAAATCCAGCCATACGAGGCCTCCTTTTGGTTAATTAGATCATTCTGAAGCTGGCTCAATATTAGCTGGCAGTTGATCTGTCATGGAGGCTTTTACAATACGCCAATACTCAGCTTGACTTGCTAGAAGCACCAAAATAAACAACTTAACAACGTAGTCAACCGTAACGATGTCGGGAACGATTACATTGTTAACAATCATTGTGGCGATGGCTACTAGCGTTGCGATGAAGACGGTAAGCAGTTGAGTCATTCGCGGGCCTAGCTTGTAGAAGTTTTTGATCCTGCTAATATATGGAACAGCTGCTGCTCCACCGACAAGACTCAGTAGAGCTGAGGCTCCGGTCATAACAGTACTCCACTCAATCTGAGATAGAGCGTTAAAAATCTGTTGAATAAAATTACTCATGTTTTTGTCCTTTACATGTATTGATCTAGGTTTCTTGTGTAAGAGATATAGGCGTCCATCATAGCAGCTACAGGGTCTATCTTAGCTTCGTAACGTCGTTTGTAAAGTTTTCGGTTACCGTTGGTGTCCTCTAATACCATGGCGTTACCCATAGCAAATGCCATAATATCTTCATCGAATAAAATCATTCTATCTTCAGATAATGATTTTAGATCTCCCAATGGAACAGACTCCGTTCTAGCACCTTGTCTAACGGCTTCAACGCCAAAGGATCCATAGTCGTTCTTATACCTGGCTACGAACGCTTCTGAGTTGTATGGGTCGTATCCAAAAGACAAACAGTGGTATTCTCGTTTAACAACTTCCTCTTCGAAAATATCGTAAACATTATCCATGTTAAGTACGGAACCGTCCATTACTACTAGCGACCCCTCTTTAATGAAGCTTTCGTATTTAACTCTAGCTGCCGGTGGTAATAACTTTAACGTTCGCTCCGATATAAAATTTAAACTTTTTACACCGAAAGAACCATCACGCACTGGAAACCAAAATACAAAAGAACAAAAATCGTCGCCTTGAGACATGTCAGCTCCTAAAGCACATTCCATACCTCTATACGACCGCTTTTTATGTGGCCTAGTTTCTTCATAGGTGAAGAAATATGTGTACCCTTCAGTTGGGATGTTGAAGCGTTTAGCCAAAATATCGTTTCTAGCAACAGGAGCTTGTTCGGCTCTAAGAACATCGCGGTGATATGTTTCATAACTAACCGTAATACCTAAATTCGGTTGGGCTTTTGGCCATAGCGCTGGTTGAGCGACTTCTTTAATGTCGTCAAGCTTGTAGTAGAATATCGATGTGTGTGGATCGTAGTAATCCCCTCGTAATATCTTCATAAGCTCTAGTTTAATACTGTCGCCAGGGCCGTTTCGTACAGTTCCTTCCGAACTAGCTGCTACAATAATGTAATCGTCTAGTTTAGAGGCTCCCTGCTCTATAGCGCCGATGGGATCTTCTTTTAGATCTCCAGACAGCCACTCGTCAACTGTGGAAACCATTGGTCTAAGTCCCTGTAACTTGTTAATGCTCATCGGGCGAATCTCTAATAGGGAACTAGTCAAATAATTCTCTATTCCCTTTTTAGTAGGTGACATGAGTACGCCCATGTTGCTTCCGAATCTCTTTACATATGGGCTTTTTGTAGTTAGAAATTTGAATAGTGGTCCTGGAGCTCTTGTTAATGCGGTTCGTATTGGCGACATCACCTCCTCGGCCTGCTTCATAGTCGGGGCAGTGGTGATTTGGTGTGTCGTCAAACCACTAACACTTAGAAAATACGATTGATTAAATGACAGATACATACTTTTAGCTCCACCGCGTGCTAAAATAATGTATTGCTTATTAACTAACCTTTTAAAATATGGTTTTTCAACAAGCTTACCGTCTACGAATTCGGCTTTGGTGGCTATGTAATACCATCCGTGTAGTTGTTCGGCCCAAAGTTTAAACGTGTCCAACATAGATATGGCACTACCATCAGTCTTAGTTAATTCAGTCTCTGAAAATGCTCTGAAACCTTCGACAGGGCCACCGTAGTAGTAAAAATCCGGGTTTTTGATTAGCTCGTCGATGCGATTCATCTCTAATGAGATTTCGTAGCATACTGGTATTTCGCCACGCATAACCCGGCGTCTAAACTCACCATAGTATGGTGGGGTCGCGGTATTTGATGGCGGATTAATCATTAGATTTTTACTAGTAATAGATTGAAGACAGATAATCTGCTGCCTTTGCAGCCGCTACACCAATAACAGCACCAGCAGCCAATCTTGAACCAAGCTTAATTGTTTCTTTTGAGAGGTCTTTAAATTTCATATTTAAAACTCGGTCAATAGAATCACGCCGTTCTTTCTTGTTATTGGCGTGTTGTTTTTTTACAGTGTCTACCGCCTTCCTAACCTTTCGCACACCCCATTTCATACCGGGAACACCATAGTGATAAAATTCATCTGACATAATAGATCTCCTTACTTGTTTAATCTTGAATTTAGTGCTGCTTTAACAGCAAACCCAACGCCAACAGCTACTAGCTTATTAGCGTAGTTTGTGGATTGATTCTTTATAACGCTTTGTACAACTTTTATTGCGGCCGGCTGTGGAGACACAGCATCTACATAGCGTTGTTCAAGATTTATCCGATTGATAGCGTCTTGAAGTTCTCGGTCTGTCATAGACTTAGCCTTGGAGCGCGCAATAGATCTAGAGGTTCTATCTTTTCGCACGCCCCATTTCATACCGGGAACGCCATAGTGATAAAATTCATCTGACATGACTACACCTCATACGTTAGCGACGCCTCCAATATGATTCGTTCCTCAAGCTCACTCAGGTATTGAGCGGTGCTGTTTCGTACCGTTTCATTGGCGGTTCTATCAAAGGCTGCGTTAACAGTTCCTGGTAAAAATAGCATAACCAAACTCTTTAGCGTTGGATTGTCTATAACAGGCCACATAGTATCTTCTTCAACAAATATGCCGTCATAGGGTGTCAC
>Ga0116163_1000640_pt1 | contig 23920 bp, 23 predicted proteins | sample AD_UKC107_MetaG_FD_89889 | JGI IMG/M metagenome (GOLD analysis project Ga0116163, IMG submission 89889) | Active sludge microbial communities of municipal wastewater-treating anaerobic digesters from Hong Kong - AD_UKC107_MetaG | ecosystem: Engineered > Bioreactor > Anaerobic > Digestate...
GATAACGGATCTCGAATGGCTCCTCCAAGACAGGTTGCAGCACCTCCAAAAGGTTCAATTTCTGTTGGATGGTTGTGTGTTTCGTTTTTAAAAAGTAAGTTATAGGGGATTTTACCTTTTGGAGTGTTCACTTCAATCTCTACCGTGCAAGCGTTGATTTCATCGGATACAACCAATTCTTTTAATCGCTTGGCTTTCTTTTGCACTTTCATCTGTAATGTGGCCATGTCCATTAAAGTTAGCGGCCGATCATTGCCATAATACTTTTCAAAATCGTCTTTAAACTCTATGAATGTCTTTTTTAACGGTTCGTTTGAACGTGCCTGTTCAAATTGGACAGATGAAAGGATACTCGAAAAGGTGGTGTGCCGGCAATGATCAGACCAATAGGTATCGATTACTTTCAGTTCCGTGATGGTGGGATCTCTTGCTTCTTTTCGGAAATAATCCTGACAAAGGACCAGATCATCTAAGGACATGGCCAGTTGATAGTCATGATGACATTGATTCAATGACTTCTCATCCATCTGGATAAAGCCGCCCAGCCACTGGACTGGTTCAGGATTCTGTGAAGAAGCTATCAGGCTGAAGGGTTTTTCTGTTTCCGCTGATTTTGAGTCAACCGGGTTGATCAGATAGGCTTCAATCTTTTTCTCTTGTTCTTGAGAGAGTGTGCCAAAGAGGGTGTAAATTTTGGCAGTTTGCACGATTGGAACTGATTCATTGAGTACTATTCGAATGCACTGTTCGGTTGAATCTGCCCTCTGATCGTATTGACCAGCCAAGTATTGTGAACCAAAACTGTAATCCCCCTGTGGCATGGCACATAACGGGTTGATTGTCACCTGATCGATCATAGCCGGTAATTCATCCGAATAAACCAAATCAACTACCGGATCACACAGGATTAAATTGATGACGATTCTTAATTGCTCTCTTTCAATACCGCCGATATCATAACGATTGTACAGGTGAAGATCTCTCAATCCTTTAATTAGAAGATGTTCTCTCAGATCTTCCAAAAGGTGTTTCGCTTCTACATCGAAGCCTGTTTTTTTTCTGACATAGATTCTGAAGATATTATTCATTGCTGCTCTCCAAGGTTAAATCGTTTGTATATTGCATCCACATTTTGAAGGTAATGATCAGGTTTAAAGATTTGAGAAATTTCTTCAGCATTCAGAAACTCGATGATTCTCTTGTTTTCCAGTACAGCAGTTTTAAAGTCTCTGGAACGGTTCCAGCATTCAAGGGCTTCTTGTTGCACCGTCTGATAGGCTTCTTCTCTGCTTAATCCTTTTTCGATCAATGCCAACATGACCCGTTGGGAATAGACCAGGTTATAGGATTGTTCAAAATTACTCAGCATGTTATCTTCATTGACTACCAAATTTTCCATCATCCAGATCATTTTATCCAGCATATAATAACTGATCAAACAGGAATCGGGAATGATGATTCGTTCAATGGACGAATGGGAAATGTCTCTTTCATGCCAAAGGGCAATATTTTCCAATGAAGCATCAGCGTTGCTCCTGAGCAGTCTGGCCATCCCGCATAGTCTTTCGCTGATGATGGGGTTCTTTTTGTGAGGCATGGCTGAAGATCCCCTTTGACCTTTCCTGAAGGGTTCTTGAGCTTCCTGGACTTCGGACCTTTGAAGATGTCGAATCTCGAGAGCTATTCTCTCCAGTGAAGCGCCCAACAAAGCCAATGAACTCAAATACTGGGCATGAACGTCTCTGGGTACTACCTGTGTGGAGCATTCACAAACCCTTAATCCCAATCTGGCAAGTGCTTTCGCCTCAACTTCGGGTGTGATATTGGCATAATTGCCCACGGCTCCTGAGATCTTCCCTTGAGAAATTTGATGCAGTGCTTCCTCAAGCCTTGCCTGATTTCGTTGTGCTTCACTTAAATAAGATAGCCATTTTAAACCAAATGATGTAGGTTCGGCATGAATGCCGTGGGTTCGGCCCAAAGTGACAGTATCTTTGTACTTCACAGCTCCTTTTTTCAGCACATCGATAAACAGCAGGTTTTTATCAATAATCAACTGCATCGCATCTCTCATGACCATCGACCAGGCTGTATCCACCACATCCGAAGAAGTCATCCCCATATGAAAAAACCTGGCTTCATCTCCCATGTTCTCTGTTATGCCTTTAATAAAAGCAATCACATCGTGACGGGTCATCTCTTCTATGGATAAAATTTTTTCCACATCAATATGGGCATTTTGTCGGATCTTTTCGGCGGTTCCCCGAGGGGCTTTCAAAGTCTCCTCAAAGGTTTCTACCACCGACAGTTCCACCTCCAACCAACGTTGATACTGCGCTTTTAAGTCCCAGAGTTCCTTCATTGGAGATAAGGAATATCTCTCAATCATTGTCCTCCCCCTTTTTTTGTATGCATAATCAATAGAATTTTTAAACAGCTTACGGTGAAATCATATCATGATCAAGCTGAATCGGCAACCCTACATAGTTAAAATGGATGTAAACACAAACGAACAAAGACCTTGACAAAAACTGTTAAATTGTGTATATTAATTCATTGAGTGGAGAAATCAAATGGAACGAGAGTTCTATCGTTGAGGTAGAGTATGAAAAGATTTATCTGTAAATCTTGCTTCAAAACTTCCTTCTCCAGTTCTTCGGTAAGCAATCAAAAAGACCTCAATTGCCCTTATTGCGGGCATGAGGAACTGGTTGAGATTCACCCTGGTATTAAGATTGGGGAGTTGCTTTGTCTTTTAGGGGTCCTAAATGAAGATAAGCTGGCCGTTGCTTTGGAACGTCAAAGAATAATGAATGAGAAGATCGGTAAAATCCTGATTCTTATGAACATGATCACTTCAAGAGACTTAAAAAAGGCCTTAAGTATCCAATCACAGAGGATTTAAAAAGAAAGGCAATTGGGAAAAGCATTAAGAATATCAAATGAAAACACTCATAGGTTAAATAGTCAGTGTTCATCTTTGTTGAGGTGTAGAGATGGTTTGCGAAGTAATCTGTGTTGGAACAGAGCTTTTGTTGGGATCCATCGTTAATACCAATGCAGCTTTTATCTCTGAAAAACTTTCCGGAATGGGCGTATCTCTTTATAAACAAACAGTCGTAGGTGACAACAGTAACAGAATAAAAGAAGCCTTAAAGCTGGCTTTTCAAAGTGCGGATTTGGTGGTCATGTGTGGTGGTTTAGGACCTACTCAGGATGATATTACCAAAGAAGCTGCGTGTGAGTTCTTTGAACAGGAACCGATACTCCATGAACCCTCTCTTGAGAGACTCAAAACCTATTTTACAGATCGTCCCATCAGCAAATTTAACCTCAAGCAAGCCATGTTCCCGAATCATTCCATCATTATCGATAATGACAACGGAACTGCTCCCGGGGCAATTCTGATCAATGGCAACAAAAGGATTGTGCTGCTTCCCGGCCCCCCCAATGAGTTACAACCCATGTTTGAGAAAGTCTGTCAGATTCTTTCAGGTTATCAAAAGGGTATTTTCCTATCAAAAGAACTCAAGATGTTTGGCATCGGTGAGAGTACGATGGTGGAAGTAATCGAAGACATCATTGATAATCAGACCAATCCAACCATAGCACCCTATGCCGGAGATGGAGAGGTCAAATTGCGATTAACTGCTTCAGCCGATACAGAGGTTGAAGCTTTGACAATGATTCTTCCAGTTGAACACCAAATAAGAGAAAGATTGGAACAATATATCTATGGAATTAATGATGATACGCTGGAAAGTGTTGCAGTGAAAAGACTGATTCAAGAATCGTTAACCATTTCAACTGCAGAATCTTGTACGGGCGGTCTACTGGCTTCCTCTATTGTGGATATATCCGGCGCTTCTGAGATATTCAAAGGTGGATTGATCACCTATTCAAACGAAGAAAAGATTAAAAGACTGCAAATCGATGAAATGCTTATCAACAAGTACGGAGCGGTTAGTTCTCAAGTAGCTCAAGCCATGGCAAGCGCCACCTGTGCCACCATAGGAACCAACGTCTCTTTATCAACCACCGGTATCGCCGGTCCCGGTGGCGGTACAATTGATAAACCGGTCGGCACTGTTTTTATAGGTTTGTGCTTCAACGGCCAAACAACTTCGAAACAATTCCTCTTTAAAGGAAACAGAAAAAAGGTCAGAACAAGAACCGTTAAAGCTGCTTTAAAAATGTTGTTAGATAAAATAAATTCTGAGAATTGTTCTAATAATTGATTTCATAAATAGTCATGGATAACTACTGATATCACTTACCAACGCCCTTTCTTTTTTAAGTCTTCCTGTGTATGATTAATAAGCTAAAATATGACGATGAATCCTTCTGATAACTGATTTTTTATTTTTTCATCGATTAACTATGATTTGCTTCATGTATTGACATGGTGTAATGGATCATGTTATAATGTGGTCTAAAATGACAATTTTGGTTATTTTAGTGTACACGAAAGTGGGTAGATTATGGAGCTTGGTAATAAGATCAGAAAACTGAGGCTCTCTTTAGGATTGACTCAGGAGGAAGTTGCGGCAAGAGCGGATTTAGCCAGAAGCTTTATTTCTCAGGTTGAAACCAGTAAAACTTCACCTACACTAGAGAATCTCGAACGGATTATCAAGGCTGTGGGCAGTGATTTAAAGTCCTTTTTTTCCGATTATAAATCTCAAAAGGTCCTTTACAAAAAGGAAGAAAGAGTACCGGTATACGATGAGCCCCGGGGAGTGACATCACATATGTTGATGAATGAGGTTGAGGACAAAAAGATCGATGCATTCATGACTATTTTGGGACCCGGAGCAGAAACTGAAGCGGAGGATTTTCATGAAGGGGATGAATTTGGGTTTGTTCTGGAAGGGGAATTGACACTAATTCTGGACGATAAACCCTATGAGCTGGAAGTTGGAGATTGTTTCTATTATCAGGCTGATAAGGTTCATCAGATTAAAAATCACAGAAAGGACAAACAGGCAAAAATACTTTGGATCATGATAGATTAAAGATGAAAGGGGATGAGAGTATTGAAAGCATTGGGCAAGCATCTTTTGGCTGAATTTTACGATTGTGATCAATCCGTTTTGGATAATGTGGATTTTGTAGAAAATCAAATGAATTCAGCTGCAATTATTTCCGGGGCAACGGTAGTTAAATCGGGGTTTCACAGGTTTTTACCTCACGGAGTCAGCGGTGTGGTCATCGTTTCGGAGTCCCATTTAACCATTCATACCTGGCCAGAATATGGTTATGCGGCAGTAGATGTTTTTACCTGCGGCGATCATGTGGATCCTTGGAAGGCTTTCGATCACTTGAAAACGGTGTTTAATGCCAAGCGTACTGTAACGGATGAATTTAAAAGAGGTAGTTATAAGGCCATTGGTATACAAGAAAATGCGCCATTTAAAGTAGAGGCTATTTAAGTATGACTGACGGTAAATGCGATTTCGAGCGTGGAAAACACTTAAGATTTGAAGAGTATTATCAGGGAGAAAATTGCGGTTATTTCATTAAAATAAAAGAATGTCTTTTTTCGAAGCAATCAAAATATCAGCGAATTGATATTTTTGATTCATACGATATGGGATGTGTTTTCGTGCTTGACGGTATTATTCAAACCATCGAAAAATTTGAGTTTATGTATCATGAGATGCTTGTTCATGTCGCCATGTTTGCCCATCCCAACCCCAAAAGAATACTGATTATCGGTGGAGGGGATGGTGGCACATTACGTGAAGTCCTCCGGCATTCGTGTGTTCAGCAAGCCCAAATGTGTGAAATCGATGAGGAAGTTGTTCAGGCTGCAAAAGTATACCTTCAACCCCTTTCCTGCGCCATGAATGACGAAAGAGCAGTAATTCATTTCAAAGATGGGGCAGCATATGTTTCTCAATTTGAAGACTATTTTGATGTGATCATTATAGATTCGACAGACCCAACAGCAGGAGAAGGTGGAAATCTCTTCACTGTTGATTTTTATAAGAATTGTCGTCGTTCACTCACAAAAGACGGCTTACTGGTAGCGCATACGGAGAATCCGGTTTACGATACCAATTGGTTGGAAATGGCTTATTCTAGAATTGACGAAGCCTTTGAAAAAACCAGGTTGTTCACAGGTTTTTCTCCCCAGTATCCTTCCGGTTTTTGGACCTACACCATCGCAACTAAAGGAACAGATCCTTTGATAAGGGTTAGAGAGGACAAAGAGGTAGAAAAAGAACTCCAATATTACAGTCCACAAATACATTCGTCTTGTTTTACTCTCCCGGTTTTTTTAAATGATATAATTAAACGCTAAAAAGGATTTCGCCGATAATTTCTCAATTGATCATCGTACAGGGGGGATTGAATGAAAAAGGTTTTTTTCTTTGTTTTGCTTTCTTTATTAATAAGCACATCAATGTTTTCCTTAAGTTGGAAGTGGATTCAGGAGGGGGATGAATTTTTATTACTTGGAGTCGGCGGAAAGTCCATTGAATTAGGCTTTGCTTTAAAAAACGCCTGGCTTCCCGTCCAATTATATACCAACAACAACTATTTTCTCTTCTTCGTAGACGCCAATGACGTTTTAAGAATCTATCAGTTGCGACCGTCTTCTGGTTCGTGTGTCTTAAAATCAAGATTGGATTTTCCTCTTCAATCCGAATGGGGAAGACCTTTGCGGATTGATCCTTATGCAGATGAGACAGATGATGAAATCGCAATTAGATTTGGGGATGGGAAAACCAGGGTATTTTCCTATAACATTGAGGCAAATATCATCGAAATGATTAGAGAACATTATTAAAAAATACTCCGCTACGACCAAAAAAAAGCCGCCCTTAAAAAGGGCGGCTTTTTTTTGGTATTTCTTTAATCTTGAGCTAATTTTTTGTATTTGTTGTATCTGAAGAGCATATCTTCTTCGGCTTTTTTGCTGAGCTTTTCTGCTCTCTCCGGGAACATCTGTTTCAAGGATGAGTATCTGATTTCGCCATCCAGGAAATCCTGGAATTTGCCGTCGAGTTCTTTCGGGCCATCTAATTGGAACGGATTCTTGCCTTCGTCAGCCAATCTGGGATCATATCTGTATATTGGCCAGTATCCGCAGCTTGTTGCCTTTTTCTCTTCTGCAATCGTAGTGCCCATTCCCGTCTTGATTCCGTGGTTGATACAGGGCGTGTAGGCGATGATAAGAGATGGGCCTTTGTAGGCTTCGGCCTCTTTAATGGCTTTAAAAGCTTGATTCATGTTGGCACCCAGAGAAATCTGAGCCACATAAACGTAACCGTATGTGGTAGCCATCATTCCAAGGTCTTTCTTTCGAATCGGTTTTCCGGCTGCTGCAAATTTCGCAATGGCTCCGGTTGGTGTAGCCTTTGATGCCTGACCGCCTGTGTTGGAATAAACTTCCGTATCCATAACCAAGACATTGATGTCTTCGCCTGAGGCCAGAACGTGGTCTAATCCACCGTAACCGATATCATATGCCCATCCGTCTCCACCAAATATCCAAACTGATTTCTTGACAAAATAGTCTTTTAATTCCAGGATATTTTCGAGTGTACAGCGCATTTTGCCTGTAACGGTTGGTAATGCAGCGATCAAAGCCGCTCTGAGTTTGGAATCAAGTTCTTTGGTTGCCTCGGCGTCTTCACGTTTTTCAATCCATTCTTTGAAAAGTTCAACCAATCCGCTTTCGATCCCCGCATCAATTGCCTGTTCCATGAGATCATGCAATCGGTCTCTTGTGGTGTTGATGGAGATGGACATCCCAAAGCCGTATTCGGCATTATCTTCAAACAGCGAATTAGCCCAAGCAGGTCCTTTCCCTTCTCTGTTGGTACAGTACGGTGTGGCCGGAGCGCTTCCGCCGTAGATTGAAGAACATCCCGTTGCGTTTGCGACGACCATTCTTTCTCCGAATAACTGGGTAATCAACCGGACATAAGGTGTTTCTCCACAACCCGGGCAAGCGCCATGATATTCAAACAACGGTCTGTTGAACATGGCCCCATTCCACATTGAATCTCCGAGCGGATTTCTGTCCGGAAGTTCCTCTGTGAATCGGAAGTTGTTCATGCTTTCTTCTACAACTTCTTCGATAGGCGTCATGACAAGGGCTTTATTTCCACCTTTTCCAGGACATACCTGTGCACAGTTTCCACAACCGGTACAGTCCAGTCCACTGATCTGAAGGGTGAATTGATATTTTTCTTTAAGTTTAGGATTCATCGGTGTAATGGTTTTCAGCGTTTCAGGTGCATCCTTTAATTCTTCTTCGGTGACTAATCTGGGTCGAATGACTGCATGCGGACAGACCATGACACACTGATTACACTGAATACAGTTTTCAGCATCCCATTTGGGGATATTCACGGCTACGCCTCTTTTTTCGTAGGCAGTTGTTCCGTTTTCGAAGGTGCCATCCGGTGAGAACATTGAAACAGGGAGGGTGTCTCCCAACTTCGCATTCATGACATCGGCAACTTCTCTGACAAATGATGTTTTATCCATGTCGACTGGTTTTTTCTCAACTTGCAACTGAGCCCATTCTGCTGGTACCGGAACTTCAACATAGGATTCTCCCATGTCTACTGCTTTATAGTTCATCTCGACGATGTCTTTTCCCTTTTTGCCGTACGTTTTTTCAATGGCTTTTTTCATGTACCCTTTGGCATCTTCATATGGAATTATATCGGCCAATTTAAAGAATGCAGATTGCATGATGGTGTTGATTCTCTCGCCCATTCCGATTTCTGCTGCAATCTTGAACCCGTCAATAATAAAGAATTTGGCATTTTTCTGAGCCAATTTTCTCTTAAGGGAGTTTGGTAATTCTTTTTCCAGTTCTTCTTTGTTCCAGTTCGTGTTGAGAAGGAAAATTCCTCCGTTTTTCAATCCGTCTACCAGTTCGAACATATTGACGTATGCTTGTCTGTGACATGCTATAAAATCAGCTGTTTCAACCAGGTATGGTGATTTGATGGGTTTAGGTCCAAATCTCAAATGGGATCTGGTAACTCCACCGGATTTTTTTGAATCGTATTCAAAATAACCCTGAGCATACATGTCCGTATGGTCTCCGATGATTTTGATTGAGTTTTTGTTGGCACCAACTGTACCGTCTGAACCAAATCCCCAGAACAAACATCTCTTAACTTCAGAACTTTCAGTGATGATCTGTTCATCCACTTCAAGGGAAGTAAAGGATACGTCGTCTTTAATGCCGATGGTGAAATGATCTTTTGGCTGTTTGCCTTTGAGGTTATCAAAGACTGCTTTTGCCATTGAAGGTGTGAATTCTTTTGAACTCAGGCCATAGCGTCCACCAACGATAGTTGGAGCATTCTTTTGACCGTAGAAAGCGAATTTGATGTCTTCGTAGAGAGGCTCACCGGCAGAACCGGGTTCTTTTGTTCTGTCTAAAACAGCGATGGATTTCACTGTTTCAGGAACAACAGCCAGAAGATGTTCAACAGAGAAAGGTCTGTAGAGTCTGACTTTGATGAGACCAACCTTTTCTCCATGAGCATTCAAGTATTCAACAGTCTGTTCAAGTGTATCCAAACCGGATCCCATAGCAACAACAATTCTGTCAGCTTCAGGATGTCCCACATAATCAAACAATCGGTATTTTCGACCGGTAAGTTTTTCAACCATTCTCATTTTTTCTTCCACAATAAAAGGTACCTTGTCGTAATAAAGGTTTGCCCTTTCTCTGTTTTGGAAGAATATATCTGGATTCTGTGCTGTTCCCCTGGTTACAGGTTTTTCAGGTCTTAATGCCTTGTCTTTAAAAGCCTTAACAGCATCGTAGTTTACCAATTTTGCCAGATCATCGTAGTCAAACAATTCAACCTTCTGGATTTCATGGGAAGTCCTGAATCCATCAAAGAAATGCAAAAACGGAACACTTGAATCCATTGCTGCCAGATGTGCAACGATGGCCAAATCGTGCGCCTCTTGAACACCGGCTGATGCCAACAAAGACCAACCTGTTTGTCGGCAGTGCATGACATCAGAATGGTCTCCAAATATAGACAGAGCATGAGTTGCAACGCTTCTTGCCGATACATGGAATACTGCCGGAAGCAGTTCGCCGGAAATCTTATTCATATTCGGGATCATGAGTAATAATCCCTGTGAAGCTGTGAAAGTAGTTGTCAGCGATCCTCCCTGAAGAGCTCCATGTACAGCTCCGGAAGCGCCTCCTTCGGATTGTAATTCGGATACTTTTACTTTCTGTCCAAAGACATTTTTTCTTCCATCTGCAGCCCAGGCATCCGCAAATTCACCCATTGGTGAAGATGGTGTAATCGGATAAATGGCAGCAACTTCAGAAAAAGCATAGGCCACGTGCGTGGCGGCGGTGTTACCGTCTACAGTTACCATTTTCTTACCCACAGTTTCATCCTTCCTTTCATCTGAAATGTTATCTTCTAATTTGAGAAAATTATAACATAAACCCCCGGTCTTTTCTATCTTATTATATGGCCGTTGTCTTATAATAGGGTTCTCTACATATCTGTGATATGAGAAAACAATCATATCATTTACACAATTTGCATTTTTTTGCTTATGTATGTTATACTGACTATGCTGCGAGGTTTCCGACTTCTATGTGCATTATACTATATCATTATACGTCGATAAGTTAGATGAATGTGTTTTAAATCCACCAAGGGTTTTTTTAATACTGTTGCACTTTTAAAAAGGAGTGTTGAGATTATTAACCAATTTTTTATGTGAGGTGATTTAGATGGGTAACACACAGCAATTAAGAAAAGAGATTATCAAAATGGAAAAATGTTTGGAAATGTCCCAAGCTAAAGGCGAATTCAATTTTGAGCTGGAATCCAAAATCCAGCAGGCAAAGGCATTACTCCCTGAATACAATTTCAACAAAATAACAGAAAGCTAGATCGCCCTTTTGTTGATGTTGTTCAAGGGGAGCTTGATGCTCCCTTTTTTTATTTCACCGATCATAATGATCTTTCTTCACTCAAGTTTATGAGAACTATTCCGATAAACAGTTGTAAACGGAAAATAATTTGTCATTAAGAGGTGTTGGTGATGATTGACCCAGGTGGTATCAACAGGATAAATTCGACTGATTTATATCAGCAGCTAAAAAAAGCCCAAAATCAGCCTAAGCATGATGATAAGGTTAAGGGGGATCCATCCCTTTTCAAGACAGAAAATCTTGAGAAAAGCGGCCATATCAAACAAATGCTGGATGAAGTGCATCAGATTCCCGAAGTCAGAGAAAAGCTCGTTAGTCATTTCCAGGAAATGATTAAAAATGATGCATATCATACGGATGCTGATAAGATCCTCCACAAGATATTGGGGCTTTGAACGGGGGCAAGCTTTGGAGCAGTTAACAAATTTCAAGAATCACATCACGTATTTTACCGATCTGTTTCGGCAATATGGTGAGATATTAAGGAAGAAAGAGGTCGATATTATCAACGGGAAATACGATGATCTCACCCAATTGATTCCTGAGGAAGAAGCCATGGTCGTTGCAATTGAGCAGGGTGAAAAAGAAAGGGAAAGACTTTCAAGTCTTTTGTGCCATGCGATAAACCTTTCGGATCATTCTTCTGTTTCAGAGATTGCTGAGGCTTTGGGAGAGGAAGAAGGCACTCAGTTGATGATTCTGATCGCCAGGCTTATGGAATGTTTACAGGAAATCAGCCTATTGCATTTGAATATCGACCGTATGATAGGATTTCAGTTGAAAAACATCCGGATATTACAGGATACCGCAACCGGTCAGGATAGAATCAACACATATGATATGAAAGGAAAGTATCGTCCGGATAATCAAAAAAAACTTTTTAACGGAGAAGGCTAATGACGGGAAGGTGTTATAAATGAGAGTTAATCACTCCATGCTTCATAATACAATATTGCAGGATATCACAAGAGATTATAAGCGAGTGGCTCAGTTGCATGAGCAAGGTTCTTCGGGGCTGAAAGTCAAGTACCCTTCCGATGATGCCATTATTGCCACAAGAGCATCCAACGCCGGCTCACGATTAAGAGAGATGGAACAATCCAAACGCAACGGGAATACGGTAAGCACTTATCTGCAAATGTACGATAAAGTCACCCAGGAGATGTCCGCCCTTGTCACCAGAACCAGAGAATTAACCGTACAGGGAGCCAATGGCACATTGACGCCTAACGACAGAAAAACAATCTCTCAGGAGCTCAGCAAAATTAAAGACCAGATGATACAATTGGCGAACACCAATCTTGGCGGCGAGCACATATTCGGTGGCGCAGATGCCTCTCATCGACCTGTTAATGATAACGGGACCATTGAATTAGCTCCAAAAGCGGATATTCCGCAAAGCGTCGATTTGGGAGGGTATAGCTTTGAATACGGAATCACCGTTTACGACTCTTTTGTGGTGAACGGAAATGAAAGCGTTTTCAACCTGTTGGACAACATCATAAAAAACCTGGACAAAGAGGATCCACAATATTATCTCAACGACATTGCCTTGGCGAAAGTAGAACGGTTTGAGTACAACATCCAGCAAATAACGGCGCAAAATGGCGCTTCACAGCGCTTTCTTGAAATGTCCACCAATCGTTTCGAAGAGTATTCGACATTCTTAACAGAATACGTCTCTAAAGAACAAGATGCCGATTTTCTGGAGACCTATACAAAACTTCAAAATCAGCAAACGATTCTTCAAGCAGCACTGAAGACAGGAGCTAACGTCATGATGACATCGCTGGTGGATTTTGTAAGATAACATATGTGAACAAAAAACGATCAATAGATATAGAAGGGTCCAAAGGTCAGTTCCTAAATGAATTGGCCTTTTTTCTTTGTGATTTGAAAAAACAAAAAAGAAATACCTACCATTTTGTTGTTTGTTAATGATCTATTTGATCTGTTTCAAACTAAAAAACCGTGTATAATCACAATAACAAAAGAAAAAAGCGAGGTCTTTCCAATGAAAAAATCAATGTATTTGTTGAGCTTATTGGCTTTTACAATCTTCATGCTGCCAGGCTGTTTTCTGCTTTCTCCGCAACAAAAAGAATGGACACTGATGCTCTATCTGGACGGAGATGAATCCGCTATGCAGCAAGATTTCGTTGCTGCCTTCCATGATATGATTGCAAAAGGGGTGGGGAGTTCACAACAGGTGAATGTGGTGATTCAGTTTGACAGAATCCCTCAAAGAGAAGATTTTGGTGGATGGACTATCGCCCATCGATTTTACTATATTAACGGTATGGCACCGACTCCAGATAACGCCATTGCAGACTGGGGTGATGGAACAGGCGGACGAGAAGTGAATATGTCCGACCCGAACACCTTATCCGATTTTATCAATTGGGCTCACAAAACCTATCCAGCCAACAATTATGCCCTGATGGTTGCTGACCACGGTTATGGCTGGAAAGGACTGATGATAGACCAAACAAGTGATGGGGATTTTATGACGTTAAAACAATTTGCAGGTGTTTTGGAAAATGCCGAACCTGATTTTGACATTCTGATGCTCAATGCCTGTCTGATGCAGATGATAGAAGTTATGTATGAGATAGAGGACAGTGGCATCAATGTGGTTGTTGGCTCTGAGAATTCCGGAACTTCTTGGCCGCTATCAAATATCATCGAGACCTTCTCTACCCACCCTGATTGGACGCCCGATGAATTTGGCACTGAAATTGTGGATCTTTACATTGAAGCTCACCCCGGCGAAGACAGTATCACCCTCTCAGCTCTCAACCTACAAAACATCTCCCTTTTAAACCGTCATTTTACGGACCTTGTGGATACCATCCTCTCAGATGATCCTTTTACAACCGTTCAAGAAAAGGCACAAAGTGTTTTGGACAAATTGGATGAAACCATTATTCACAAACGCAACGGTGCAGATTGGATCAATGCCGGAGGTCTATCCCTTTACTGGCCACAAATCGAAATGGGTTTCATGCCCCAGGATTTTTTTTATAACTATATTCCACAAAACACCTCGTTCTCAACAGATGCCAATTGGAGAGATTTTTTATACATTTATTACAATCCAATGAGTTATGAAGGGGTAATTAATGGAGAAATATATCAAATACGAACGCAACTGAAAGAATTTGAGGACCCTAATATTGATATTTACCAGTTTTGCAAGGCAATTACTGGTTATTCTGAGTAAGATCCGATTCGAAGCTCAACAAAAAACGAGAAGAGATTTCACAAGAATGGGTTTATCGACATGATCATTTTGAAAAGTGCTGTTTGAAAAACATAAGAATCCAGTCCGTCTCTTAAAAAGATTTCATCTTTAAATCAGAGATTAAATGATCACGTCAAGTTTTCTAGAGTATAATTTATAGCTTTTTTTAAATTGTCCTGTACCATTCGCCGGACAATGAATTTGAACCAATTTAATACTTTAGGAGGGATGATAATGATTTCCAATGCAATTACCAAAAAAGCGATCTCAAAAAACAAAAAAAATAAGTTATAATGAAGAGATGAATTTGGTATCTTGATAGAGGAGGGCATATTATTCAATGAATAGTTTACAAATTGCGATTGTTGTTTTTTGCTTTTTAGAGGGATTAAACATCCTGGTTCTTTATACCAAACCAATGATGAAAAAAGGTAATGGCATTGGTGTATTTAATGTTATAAATGAAGTAGATCAAAAAAGTCAACTGTTTTCACTGATTAAATATCTCACCAATTGGGTGGCAAACGTCAAAGTGATCTTTATCGCTTTATCGGTAACTATCGTGATTTTTGGAAGCGAAACCACACAATTTTATGCTGTCATTGCATTAATATTATCTATCCTTCTGTTTTATGCCACACTCTTCCCAATATTAAAAAAACTCGATGATGCAAACATGTTAACCCCAAAAGGCTATTCAAAAACATTAGCTTATACCATATTGTCATTCTTGCTGATGTTCATCGTTGCAATTATAGTATTTTTAGTTATATAACGTTAACATCCAAAAAAAGAACTGAGTAGACAAAAAATATTAGGGGGTGAATGCGTCATTCACTTTGTTCTCATAGTCTTTAACCAAACGCCCACAAATAAAGTGTAGCAGCAGGGCCTAAATTAACAAACAAGCCTTGTAAACCAAGGCCTGTTTGCGTTTAAGAATAGTTAGCAATGTGTAGATCGTTTGATTTCTATCAATTGATCTCCTACTTTACAACGGTCTTGGCGATACGAAAGCCCATATGGCTGCCGTAAGAGTCAGAGTAACCTCGGTAAGCAACCCGACAGAACATGTCAACTGCGTATACCTCGTGCCCGTACCAACTTCCGCCTCGTTTGATCCGGTAGGATGAACCGACTCCGATGGGATTTGTGTGCGTTCCGGCTGAATAATCTTCAAACTGATCATGGCACCATTCCCAAACGTTTCCGCTCATATCGTACAGTCCCAGTTCGTTGGGCAGTTTTTGCCCCACTTCCTGAGTGGTAGAACTATTGTATCGATACCAAGCGACCTCATCGACCGTGTTGCTTCCACATATTTACAATCGTTGGCTTCCACACCGTTCGTGATGTCTTCATGCCCGCCTCTGGCAGCATATTCCCATTCAGCTTCTGTCGGAAGGCGATATCCTTCCACTTGTGTGATATCAGTGGTTACCTCTCCGTTTTTATCCAGCAGATCCTCGTAATGATTACTATCATAAGCCGGTTGCAGTCCCTCTTGCTCACTCAGCCAATTGCAGTAGGCGACGGCTTGGTCCCAATTCACGTTGATTACCGGTCGCTGACCTCTGCCCCATTCTGCGTCTGAGGGCTCGTTTATTCCTGCTGCTTCACAGTATGCATCAAACTGATCAAAGGTGACCTCGTATTTGCCTATCAAAAAATCATAGGTCAGGATTACCGTGTGGACGGGTTTTTCTCTTTGGTGAACATTATTTCCTTCGTCTCTTGTGTCGCCCATCTGGAAAGTGCCACCATGGACGAGAACAGTTTCGGGGGTATTAGAAGAACTTCCCGCTTCAAAGTTCGCTACCAGCGTCACATTTTCCGATGGCATGGTGTAGGTGTAATTGGCCTGAGTGCGATGATTTCTCCGTTTTTCGTCCAGTTGACGAAACGATAACCACTGTTGGCTGTGCCGGAAATGCTGACCTGTTCTCCGACTTCATAATTGCCACCCCCGGAAACACTCCCCCAGGCGGTATTGTTTCTGTTCAACGTCAAGGTGTAGGTTTGAACCGGACCATCACCGCCCTCACTTCTGGCAAGTCGGAAACCCAAATCGTAGTAAATGCTTGCAGGCATGTATCTGTAACGGTTTGCCACACGGGCGTGAATGGCCAGGTAGTCACGACCACTACGTAATACCCGATAAGATCCATTATTGGGACCAATTGGATTTGTGCCCGGACTGTTTTGATAATAGTTGTCAGCCCACCAGTCATGGCACCATTCATTGGCATTTCCGCTCATGTCATACAGTCCCAGTTCATTCGCTTTCTTTAGCCCTACTTCTTGCATTTTTCTTCTTCCGTCTTCATTTGAGTTATCCCAGTACCATGCGACTTCATCGATATTATTGCTCCCTGCGTACTTATAATCTCCCGTACTTTTGTGTCCGCCACGTGCTGCATATTCCCATTCCGCTTCTGTCGGGAGGCGATATCCTTTGACTTTTGTTATGTCTGTCGTTGTTTGACCACTTTCATCGATAAAGCTTCCATTACTGTTATAGGCAGGTGGCAAGCCTTCTTTTTGACTCAACCAATTACAGTAATTGATGGCATTCCACCAGGTTACATTTAATACTGGTCTTTTTCCTCTTCCCCAACCTTCATCTCCCGGTTTCGTTTGACCGGTATCGTCACAATATGCATCATATTCTTCAAAGGTTACTTCATATTTGCCTATCCAATAATCATATGTCAAATTCACGGTATGTACTGGCTTTTCCCAATCTTCCCCCTCACTGTCATTCCTGGTGTTTCCCATCTGGAAGCTGCCTGCCTTTACTTCTACCATTTCTCCAGGTATTACAGGATTTTCACTTTGTGAGAAATTGGCTTTATAGTTCTTATTCGAATTTGCATTGAATTGATACAACTTGTTCGTGCTCACCCGATTATTTCCATCGTACCAGCCTTCAAATGAAAATCCGCTTGTTTCCAATGCCTCTAATGTCACGACAGTACCCGAATTCACTTCCAAAGTTTTATTCGTTCCCCATGGACCACTATTAATCCTAACTTGTCCGCCGGTGGTCGGGCTAGATTGTGCGGTTATTGTATAACTTTGCGTCTGCACGCTCCTAAACTTAGCCACATATTCCGCATTTTCTTGTGCTTGGAAGGTGTATGGATTGTTTTCAATCGCTTCTGTCGCTTCAAGCCAATATTCAAATTCATATCCTGTGGCAGGGGCCGCTTCTATGCTTATTTGCGTGCCGATTGCAACGGTAATCGTATCACTGTTTTTCCATTCCCCGCCATTTATCCTTATATATCCGATATCATTTCTGCTCTGGGCTCCAGCAAATGGATCATACATAACCTCGACGAATATGGTTACTTCGTCTCCTGTAGCGGCTTCAAAGTTTGCCGTCAGCGTCACATTTTCCGAGGGCATCGTATAATTGTAACTCGACGAGGTGCTGATGATGACCCCGCTTTTCGTCCAGTTGACGAAACGATAGCCACTGTTGGCTGTGGCGGAAACGCTGACCTGTTTTCCGGCTTCGTAATTGCCACCTCCGGAAACACTCCCCCAGGCGGTATTGTTTCTGTTCAACGTCAAGGTGTAGGTTTGCTCCCCGCCTTCTTTTACAAAACAAGCGTTTCGGATCTCATTGATATTGCCGGTATCGCTTTCGGGGATTTCTATACCGTACATATCTGCATTAAAGATATTTTGAACGAATGTGTATTCTTTTTCGCCAAGAATCAATTTCCAACCTTCAGCATTTTTAAATGCTTCCGGAAGGCGGGATTGGAGAATGTCCACATTCCACACAGCGGCTGTTCCACGATTGTCTATAATCTGATACACGTTTCCTGATAGGCTTAAATCGCCTTCATTGCCCAAATTCTTTAACAACACACCATCACAGGCCGGACCTGCGCATATGATCACGATTTCTCCGTTCTCTACTGTTACCTGATTGGTCTGTATGTCTACGGCCTTACTATGCTGTTCCAACAGGGAAAAGGCTTCATGCACACTCCCGCCTACAGCGCTTCTGGCCTGTATGAAGTCGCTTAGTAAATAATCCTTTTCCAGGCTGCTTTCTGTGTATGTGGGGATGATAAATTCGTCAGCTGAGTTGAAAACAAATACTTTTGCACTGCGCATTTGCGTGAATAAATTACGTTCAATCCGGTAGAGATCGGAATCGCACTGTTCCCCGCTTTTTTCAATGATCAGGGAGGCAATGTTGATTGTATTCCTTGTCACGGCTTGTTCCAGGGAATTTTCGTTGGGTGCTGGATCAATGGTTTGAATGACTGTCTGTCTAATCTCATTGTGAGTATATTTAGCGGGTATATTTCCACGTATTGATCGGTTTTGATGGGGTTGACTACTAAGGGGTATTGTTCCCCCTGTATCCGCAACGCCAGTTCGTTTTTCAGGTCTAATCTCTCTTGAAGCACTGTTCGTTTGATGGCTATTGTTTGGATATCCAAAAAATCGTATTCAAAGATTTGATAGGCGCTTGTTTGTTCATCTATGGCTCCTGCTAGTCCTAACTCGGATAAGGTGAAATTCTGAAGAGTTTGATCTTCCACACAGCCTGCCATCAGGATACAGATGAGCAGAATCATTATTGAAGGTAAGGTTTTTTTAAGCATTGGTTTCGCCTCCTTTTTGCCCATCGGATGTGTCAGTAAATACCGACAAATTCAGCATTTCTGATTTCTTCCAAACTGTCGGTTAATGTATCTGGGATATTGACTCCGTACATGTCCGAATTAAAAATGTTCTGACTGAAAAAGAATTCCTGCCCTTTCATGATGAGTTTCCATCCCGTAGCCTGTTGCAGCTCTTGTGACAATTTTGACAAATAGAAGTCCACCGTCCACACCGCTGCCGTTCCTCTATTGTCAATAATTTGATACACGTCACCTTCTGCTCCCAAATCTTTTAACAAAAGGGTTCCGGCAACGATGAGGATGGTTTTTGTTCCCTTTTTTTTGGAGGCATAATGTGCGGTTGCTGTAACCACTACGCTTCCCGGCGCTATTGCCGTCAGAAGACCGGATGATGAGATGCTGGCTCTGGTTTCCCGGATGAAAGCCCCTTCACTGTTTTCAACAGTCCAGCGAACAGTTTTTTTGCTCGCTGTCTGGGGTTCAACTTGAGCACTCATCTGAAGGGTTTCACCCACAGCGAGTTCTTCTTTTCCACCGGTCGCACTGACGGTCACTGATCGGACCAGTACGGTTTGTTGTTGAAACCCATCAAAAAACATGTCTTCGCAGCCTCCTGTGAGTAATGTGAGCAAGACTATGAAAATAATCATCGGCATCTTTCCCTTTTTCATCATTTTTCTCTCCTTTCGGAAAAGGTCACCCTAATTACCGGATAACTATCTTCCTCCATCATTATGTTAATAGAACAATCTCTTCCTTGTGAAGAGATTGTTCTTTGAAGTTTATAGCAAAAAAGTCATTTATCTATTTTTTTGAAACTATTTGACATTTAAAGAGTAAAATGACTGCATTAATTATCGTTTATTAAACCTAATTTGATCAGATCTGAAGATGTACACGAACTAAACGAAACATGGGACAACTCCCGTGGTTATAATCTGGAAGGTATTTTCTATACCATTGTAGAGAGAATGTAAAATTGAAGCAAAAGCGGCAAGCTCAACTAAATCAGGTGATGACTCCTCAACTTTCAAAAAAAGCGCTTGATAGGAATCTATCAATGTGTTTATTTGTTTCATTTCAAAGTTGATCTTCTTGATTGTGTTTTCATGCAACCAGGATCAACTCAATTTCCCGAATGAGTAAGTCTGAAAAAGCATCTCCATTTTTAAGTTGAATAAGATCGACCGGATGTTCCAAAGTCATGATGAGCTCTGCATAGATAGCTAAAAAAACTTCTCTCAGGGCATTTATCTACAGCCAGGCAATATCTGAGTTTTTGTTTCCGGTTTCATGAGCCAAAGAGCCGAAAAGATAAATCTTTTCACAACCCTGTTCTTTTTAATATTTGGATCGCCTTTTCAAGGGGGAGGAACATAAACGGTTAACCTCTTGCTTGATTTCCGTGATATAATTAAAGAAGAACTGAGGTGATAAAATGAATGACGTTTCTAAAAATATCAGGGCTATTCAATATATTGTAGCAACGATGAATTATGAGGGAAGGATTCTTTCGAAAAAAACAATTAGTAATTGCGAGGCTGTGCTTGAGGGACGAAAGGATTATCGTAAAATCATAAACGAGATTAAGGCTAAATATAACCATTCATCATGAAAGATTACACAGAAAAAGATAATCTGTACTGTTATAAGGGAACCATCGTTTTAAAAAACAGATTGAATATTACAGATTTTGAAAAATTAGCCCAAGCTGAAGGCGAAATAACCGCAGTTAATCTCGCTGAGCTCCAGCAGCATGTTTTTGATGATAAACTAGATTATGAATTTTTCTTGTGGTTGCATCAATTTGTCTTTTCAGATATTTATGAATGGGCTGGAACTATAAGAAAAGTTGATATTTCAAAAGAAAATTTTTAAATTTGCTCATTATTCCTTCGTTGAAAATGAGCTGAGGAAATTGTTTAAGCAATTGGAAGAAGAAAGTTATCTGAAAAAATATTCTAGAACTGATTTAGTGAAAAAACTCACTTTTTATATGACTGAACTAAATGTATTACACCCATTCAGAGAAGGAAACGGAAGAATTATCAGAGAATATTTTAGAATTCTTCTGGAATCTCTTGGCTATTATATAAACTTCACTAAAAACAACAAAACATCTTATTTTAAAGCCATGATCGACTCTCCATACGATTCTGAGAATTTGTTGAAATTTATTCAAAATAATCTTCGAAACATTTAGTGATTCTACTGAAAGAAATCAGAATTAACTGATTCCAACATGGTCATGATCTTAAGAAAGAGAGCGAATTTTTCTCTTTCGCATATTTCCGTCATTCTAAGCATATCCAAAGAATTTTGTATAATACAATGAACAAATATGGTATAATCTGTTTGTTATATTATACATAGTCAGGTGAAAACATGAATCAACATGAAATCCTTGAATTTATTTACCGTTGGAATGATGTGAAAAAAATCAAAGAAAAGAATTATGTCAAGCGTTCCGAGATAAATGAGGCCTTAACCTATATGGACAGTCATTTTGTACAAATCATTAAAGGTCCCAGAAGAACGGGCAAATCCACACTTATGAGACTTTTGATCCTTGAGCTGGCCAAGCAATACGATGAGGATGCCTTTTTGTTTTTAAACATGGAGGATATCGCCTTAGAAAGTGAAAGAAAAAACGCTCAATTATTGGAAAGAATATATCGGGTTTACCGGGAAACGATTTATCCAAAAGGCAAGCTCTTTTTATTCATCGACGAGATTCAATCCGTTGAAAACTGGGAGAGATGGGTGGAAACTTATCGGGAATCCGGGGAGATTAAGTGTATTTGTTCGGGATCTTCATCAAAAATTGCATCGTACAAAGGCGGCCATTTGTTAACGGGGCGGCACATTGATCAACTGTTGCTCCCTCTTTCGTTCAAGGATTATTTGCTGTCGAAGAACGTTTCACTTGATCTAAAAAGTGTCATCAAAAACAAAAATAGCATCAAAGCTCTTCTCAATCAATACCTACATAACGGGGGATTTCCGGAAGTTCTTTTGAATTTCAACATTGACAAAGGCGGTTCAAAACTCCTTGAACAATATTTTTACGATATTATCTACAGAGATATTGTGGATCGATGGGAGATTCGGGATATTGACCTGGTGAAAAAATGTGCTTTTTATGCATTAAAGAATGTTGCTAACAGAATCTCCTACAGAAAAATGCAAAGGATTATTGAAAGCAGTTATGGTTCTGTTTCCATCAATACGATAACTGAATACTTCTCCCATTTAAGAGAGGCATTTTTAATCTTTGAATGCTTGTATTATTCAAATTCAGAAAAGCAAAAAAGCATTCGACCCAAAAAGATGTATGCCATGGACCCCGTATTAAAAAGAACGGTAACACAAAGTCTCACAAAAGATTACGGCAGAGAGATCGAAAACTATTGGTATCTGGAATTATTAAGGCTAGGATTCAGGGTATTTTATTGGATGGATGAAAAGACTGAAGTAGATTTTATTTGCCAGAAAGGTGCAGACAATTACGCCATTAACTGTGCTTATTCCAATCTTGAAGATCCCGATTTAAAAGAAAGGGAATTAAAGGGATTGGCAGCGTTTCCCGAAGATGTAAAAAAAAGAATCCTGATCACCGAAGACATTGAAGATGTGGTTATTTTTCAGAATAAAACCATTACATTGATTCCTTTTTGGAAATTTTTGATATTTGGAGTGTGAACAAACAACAGAGACGGCGTGTAAATGTCAAAAGCAATTGATCATTCTCTAGTGGTTTTACATCAATGATTGTTAATATTTTATTTCACCTCTAGTTTATCGGTTCAATTTTATCTGAATAGCGTTGGGTAGGGGAAAATTTACAGTGACTCTGATGAAGGATTGAATCAATTAATACAAAGAATTTTCAACGCCATTTACTAATTCTTGTGATATCTGTACAATTTCCTGTTGAAAGGTTTCTGTATTGACATCCATATTCCAGATGATTTTTTTCATAAATTTTGAAGGAAAGGACCGGATGATCCCGGCAGCTTGTTCTTCATTGACCCCTGCATCTTTGTTTTTTGCTTTGATTACAATATCTTTCCAACTAAATGTGTTATTCTTGGAAATCATCCATATATCTGCAATATCCTTTGGTTCAAATCTTGTTAAAGCGGTTATTTTATTGATGAGGATGTTTTCGACACTATCCAGTTTCCCAAAAACTTTATCGTCAATTATTTCCCCATAATGAATGGGAATATCATTCACGAAATCTATTTTTAGAAAAACTTTATCATTTTTCCCAGTTGATTGAATAAACAGACGTGAAAAATCTTGAGTCATTTGAGGTGCTATTTTCGTGTCTATCTCATATTCTTCGGAATCAACAAGCGCCCTCAAAAAGAGTTTTACATGTTTCAGAAAATCGGGATCGTTATGGGTAAAAAAGTCAAGATCAGCAGAAAATCTGTGATGATAATACGCTCTACTTAACGCCGTACCACCGGTTAGATAAAAGTCCATGCCGAGTTCGTTCATCATGGATATGATCCCATCTTGGAAAGGGTAAAGGACGGTTCTGTAATAGACTTTTTGTGTTTGCAAGATCTTCTCTCCTTCGCTTTGATCTTATTTTGCTAATCTCCTCATCCGTTAACAAGTTTAGAAGTACCTTTTGAGGAATCAACTTGATCAAAAAATGCCAAGTGAAATGCTCAAGAATCCTTAGAAAAAACCACTGATCAGCAATAATCCCTCGATTCAAAGATTCGAGATTCTTTTCTATTTCATCATCTTCCATATGATAATCCCAAAAGACTTTTTTGATAAGTTCAATATCTGCTTTTTCCATGTCTTTCGTACCTTTCTCTAAAAAGATAATCCCAAAGAATTGTCTACTAATGGGGGAAGTTCGATAAAAATATCTATTGATTCATCTTGTACTAAAAACCATCCATCCTCTTCAGGTTAAAGTGGTTTTACATCAATGATTGCCAAATACATTATTTCACCTCTATTTCAGAGGTTCAATTTTAACCGGATACTGTAAAAGAAGAGTTCAAAATGATTTGCCTTTCCTTATTCATAAAAGAGTTTAAA
>Ga0116163_1000647_pt1 | contig 23760 bp, 20 predicted proteins | sample AD_UKC107_MetaG_FD_89889 | JGI IMG/M metagenome (GOLD analysis project Ga0116163, IMG submission 89889) | Active sludge microbial communities of municipal wastewater-treating anaerobic digesters from Hong Kong - AD_UKC107_MetaG | ecosystem: Engineered > Bioreactor > Anaerobic > Digestate...
CCTTATTATAACATAATACTATTAGATATACAATACCGGACAACAAAAAAAGTGACATTTCTGCCACTTTTTCCGACATATTCCCTCTTTATTTTTGCTGCCTAACTGTAAAACTCAGGAAAAAGGGAACAAAAAGCATTATTAAGATTCTTTTTGTTCCCTTTTGTCGGATTTTATAACTTAGGGTAGCGACTGATAATCGTTGCCTGGCTCGGAATTACCGTTCGATCTCCCGGTTGAAGTGAGCTCGGATCTTTCAATTCCAATTTTTCGCTGTTTTGGTAAATGAATATGGAAGTTCCTTCTTGTTTATAGGCGCTTTCGATCATGGCCATTCCGATAATCCAGCCATCCTTATCCACCGAACAACTGGTGACGCGACCGATAACCCTTCCCTTCGAATCCAAAACCGGATCATTGGTATGTGCCATTCGAACGGCTTTTTCATTGAATTTGAAGCGCACGATTTCCTGCTTTTGTTCTTTTACATGTTTCAGATAAGCGTTGCGCCCGATAAACCAAGGTTTATAGGTTTTTACAAAATGGGAAAAACCCGCTTCATTGACACGGTAATTCATCGGACCGGCCAATTCATGCCCGTAAAGCGGTAATCCGGCTTCGATTCGCAAGGAATCACGAGCACCCAAACCGCAAGGCATTAAACCATCAGCTTTACCGGCCTCAAGCAGCATGTTCCAAAGTTCGGGAAGCTTTGCCGGATGAACAAAAAGTTCATAAGAAATTTTTTCTCCCGTATAACCGGTGCGCGCAATGTAGAGATCAAATCCGGCTAAGTTAACATGGGTGACATGACCTTTTTCCAGTTTGTCGATTTTTTTCCGATCTTCCGGAGCGGCATCGAGCGCGGCTAAAATCCGTTTGGAAGCCTGACCTTGTAAAGCTAAATCCACGCGCATTCTTTCCCCCGCTTCCGGACTGCGAAGATTTTCCAATATGCTGTTTCGGCCGAATGCCCGTGAGAGAGGGGATTCTCGATCAATTAATATTTCATCATTATGAACGGCATTCAACCAAGCCCAATCTTTGTCATCATTCGATGCGTTGACCACAACCAAATATTTCTGCGGTTCGATCGCATAGACGATGAGATCATCGATTACATTCGCATCCAAATCCAAGAAATGTGTATAGCAAGTATCTCCGACTTCCAATGCTGAAATGTCATTTCCGCATACGCTGTCCAAAAAGGCGCAGGCGTCTTTCCCCGAAACCTGATAAACACCCATATGCGACACATCAAATAATCCGGCGGCATTGCGTACCGCTTGATGCTCTTCTTTGATCGAGGTATACCAAAGGGGCAAATCCCAACCGGCGAAAGGCATCATTTTCGCGCCTAAAGCGATATGAATATCATGAAGCGGCGTGAGTTTCGACGGTTGGGTCTCTTGATTTTCATAGACAGAAAAATCAAATTCGGGTAAACCGATTCCCTCTTTGCGTTTTTTCCCGATTGCATAAGGTTTTTCGAATTCACTGATCACGCTCTCATTGCCCTTGATTCCGATCGTCTCACTAATAAATACAGGGCCCGGAAGTTTCATTCTCAAATCATCATCGAAGCGAATAAAACCATCCGAAAGATCCCGCAACCAAGCGGCAACCACATTAATTTTTTCCGACGGACAACCGAACTGATATCCATCTTCTCTCAGCATCAAACAACCGTTAATGAGCTCACCGTTGACAGAGATAACAGCATCCTGACATTCATTCAGCGACAGCGATTCGGCATCATTTTGAAAGGCGAAATTGACAAATTCCTGACTTTTGTCGCCGCTGATCAACAGATAGGAGGTTCCTTGCTCAGACACAAACGAATCATCGATGTAATAGAAATGGGGATAACCGAATTCGTCGGAATTGGTAAACTTATTGTGCTTTTCACATAAGCGTCGAACACGAGTTTTACAAGATTCGAAAACGTCGAAATCGATTTTAGCCCTTTGAAGCAATCCTTTTGCTCCCGGCATCGAATAAGGGTGAATCGCGAAAAGCAGATCGGCAATAATATCAGCCACCTGAGCGGATTCTTCTTCCTTCAAACCAATTTGAGTAATACAGGATGTTCCCATGCGAATGCCGCTGGCGCGAAGAGCTGACTTGTCTCCGGGGATCGTATTCCGATTCAAAACAATACCCGCATTGTCTAAGATACGAGCCGCCATATCACCGGATAGAGTAGTACCGTCCTCCCCTTTAATGCATTTGCAATCCACCAAAAGCATATGGCTGTTTGAGCCCTGGTACGCCACTTTGATTCCGCGAGACTGCAATTGTTTAATAATAGCCTGGGTATTATTTAGAATTTGTTGCTGGTAAACCTTGAATTCCGGTGTGGCAGCGATTTTGAAATTCGTCGCCAACGCGGCAAAGACTTGGGTATGAGGTCCTCCCTGTTCTCCCGGGAAAACCGCCTTATCAATCCGTTTGGAAAGTTCGGGGTCAGTGGTTAAGATTACGGCAGCGCGCGGTCCGGTTAAAGTCTTATGAGAGGTGAAGGTAATGACATCTGCATATCCGACCGGTGAAGCGACGACACCCGCGGCGACCAATCCGGCGATATGAGCAATGTCGGCCATCAGTATGGCTCCGACGCTGTCGCATATTTTTCGATACCGTTCCCAATCGGGGATGTAAGGATAAGAAGTGTATCCTGCAATGACCATCCGCGGTTTATATTCCGATGCCAACCGTTGCATTTCGTCATAGTCCAATAATTGAGTTTCGGGATTGACTGTGTAGTGAACAATGTTGTAGAGCATGCCGGAGCGATTGACCGGGCTGCCATGAGAAAGGTGTCCGCCGTGAAGCAAATCCATCGCCAAAACCGTATCGCCGGGATTAATTAAATGGTAGACCGCATTGTTTGCCGGAGCGCCGGACAGCGGCTGAACATTGACTTGGATCTCATCGGCACTTATGCGATCATTCGCAAAAAGTTCTGCGCACCTGCGGCGGGCAAGCGATTCCAAGATATCAATATATTCGACTCCTTTGTAATACCGCGGATCAGAATTTCTGCGATAATCACCTAATCTTGCCTTGTAATCTAAGATCTCATTTTCAGTCAGAGAACGCATTTCTTCGGGCGGATAACCTTCGGCGTAAACATTTTGGAAAACGGAACCGAGGGATTCCCTGACAGCTTGCGGAGCAAACGATTCACTGGGAATCATTATTAGTTTTCTTTTTTGCCTTTCAGCTTCAAGTTTTGTTAATCGGGCTATCGCGTTGTCAATGTCGGTGAGGTCACCGTTAAAAAAATAATTTTCCATGGATAATGCCTCCCCAAAGGATCCGTTGTGATGGAATTGTTAAAGATGATTTAATTCTACCGTTATTTCTCGGCACATCTTTCGAATTCTTATAATTATGATTCCCGAAAAGCTGCGCTCGAGAATTTTCTACCGCAAATTCAAGGACAGATTGAACCGTTCTTCTCATATGAAGCGGAAAATCGATTCAAGCATTTTCCTTTTCGGGTTCGTTTACTCTGTCATTGATCCACTGCAAAATGATGTTAAAGATTTCTTCTTTATATGGCTCGTTATGCAGTTCATGGTAGCCGCCTTCGATGGGTTTATAAGTACCGTTTTGATTGAGATGGGCTGCAAATTGCGCGGTCGCTTTCGGATCTACCAACTTGTCTTCGGTCCCTTGCAGTAATAACAAAGGAACGGGGAATTTGTCGGCGGATTTCAGAATTTCATTGCCTTTATCGATCAAATCGACAGCCAATTTAAAAGAGACTTTGTCATGGACCAATGGGTCGTTTTGGTACAGCTCGACAATTTTCTTGTCGTGTGTTAATCCGTCAAGTGCCAGTCCGTTCGAAATGGTCATATTCGGGACTATTTTTGAGAGAAACCTGGCCATTGCCGTCATGAAACCTGAGGTGGGGTTTGCCAACCCGATTGCGGGAGCGGTCGCGATTACGCCTGTTAAGTTTTCCGGATAGCGATAGGCATATGATAAAACAATTGCGCCTCCCATAGAATGTCCGTAGAGAAAAACAGGAATTGCCGGTTCCTTTTGGATCAATTCCGCTTTTATTTCATTGATAATTCCCCATGTTTGATCGTAGGTCATCACTCCGCGTTTCCCTTCACTTTTCCCGTGTCCGATTTGGTCGAAGGTGTAGACGGCAATATGATGGTCAGCGAAAAAGGCGGTGACATGGTCGTATCGAGCACAGTGTTCTCCGATACCGTGGACCAAGATGATATTCGCAATAGGTTGATCGTCCGGAAGAATCCATTTCGTATAGATATTCTTCCGGTCAAATTTGCGGTTTGCTTCATGGATGACAGCCATTTTATGCCTCCTGGATATTTCTGAGTTTTTCTATAATAAAAGTATAGCGAAGAAATCTTGTTTTAACAAGTTTCCGAAGGGAGGAGATTTGAAAGATGGGTAGCGATTTTCGGCAAGCCGGAAAGGATTGGGGGTGAGAGGGCTTCCCTCTCAAGGTCCTTTACAAAATCGAATTGATTGAAAGATAGGTAGCGATTTTTGGCAAGCCGGGAAAGGGAGCAGCGGCGAGAGGGCTTCCCTCTCAAGATCCTTCACAAAATTGAATCGATTGAAAGATGCGGAACGATTTTCGGCAAGCCGGAAAGGGAAAGAGGTGAGAGGGCTTCCCTCTCAAGGTCCTTCACAAAATCGAACCGGCAGAAAGTTGCGGAGTGATTTTTGGCAAGCCGGAAAGCGGGGTGGGCTGAGAGGGCTTCCCTCCCAAGGTCCTTCGCAAAATCGAACCGGCAGAAAAATGGAGAGCGATTTTCGGCAAGCCGGAAAAGGGGGAACAATGAGAGGGCTTCCCTCTCAAGGTCCTTCACAAAACCGAGCCGGTTGAAAGATGGAGAGCGATTTTCGGCAAGCCGGGAAAGGGGGCAGCGGTGAGAGGGCTTCCCTCTCAAGGTCCTTCGAAAAACCGAGCCGGTAGAAAAATGCGAAGTGATTTTTGGCAAGCCGGAAAGGGAAAGAGGTGAGAGGGCTTCTCTCTCAAGGTCCTTCACAAAATCGAGTTGGTTGAAAGATAGAGAGCGATTTTCGGCAAGCCGGAAAGGATTGGGGGTGAGAGGGCTTCCCTCTCAAGGTCCTTCATAAAGTCGAGATGATTGAAAGATGCGGAATGATTTTCGGCAAGCCGGAAAGGATTGGGGGTGAGAGGGCTTCTCTCTCAAGGTCCTTCACAAAATCGAGTCGGTGGAAAGATGGGTAGCGATTTTCGGCAAGCCGGAAAGCGGGGTGGAGTGAGAGGGCTTCCCTCTCAAGGTCCTTCATAAAGTCGAGATGATTGAAAGATAGGGAGCGATTTTCGGCAAGCCGGAAAGCGGGGTGGGGTGAGAGGGCTTCCCTCTCAAGTTCCTTCATAAAATCGAACCGGCAGAAAGATGCGGAATGATTTTCGGCAAGCCGGAAAAGGGGGAACAATGAGAGGGCTTCCCTCTCAAGGTCCTTCATAAAGTCGAGATGATTGAAAGATAGGGAGCGATTTTCGGCAAGCCGGAAAAGGGGGAACAATGAGAGGGCTTCCCTCTCAAGGTCCTTCATAAAGTCGAGATGATTGAAAGATGCGGAATGATTTTCGGCAAGCCAGAAAGGGGGAACGGTGAGAGGGCTTCCCTCTCAAGGTCCTTCGAACAAATCGAATCGGTAGAAAAATGCGAGACGATTTTCGGCAAGCCGGAAAGTGGGGTGGGCTGAGAGGGCTTCCCTCTCAAGTTCCTTCATAAAGTCGAGATGATTGAAAGATGCGGAACGATTTTTGGCAAGCCGGAAAGAGGAGTGGGCTGAGAGGGATTCCCCGAGAGCCATGGTTCATCAAACGGTATATTTCCTCCCTATTTGCCTTATACTTAATTCATCTTGTTGTCAGATGGATCGATTGGAGAGAAAAAATGCTTACGTTTAATCATTTCAATTTTAATGTTTTAGATCTTGAAAGAAGTCTGAAATTTTATGATGAAGCCTTAGGCTTAAAACCAGTACGGGAAAAGAATGCCGAGGATGGATCTTTTAAGTTGGTCTACCTCGGTGACGGCGTAACGGATTTTCAGTTGGAACTCACCTGGTTACGCGATCGGAAAGAGCCTTATGACCTCGGTGATTTGGAATATCATTTGGCAATGATGTCCGATAACTTTGAAGCCGATCATGAACGCCATCAAAAGATGAATATCATCTGCTTCGAAAATAATAAAATGGGGATTTACTTTATTAATGACCCCGACGGCTATTGGATTGAAATCGTGCCGGATCGCAGTAAGAAATGAACGAAATCAACGGTTGAAGCAGGAAAACCTTCAACCGGTTATACCCATTTCGCAAAAAAAGCCGAACCTTTTTTATGGTTCGGTTTTTTTTTTACAAAAACTTTACAAAATAACTCATATTCCCTTTACATCCGTTCGATATGATGGAGTTGATAAAAAAATAAAGGAGAAAATATGAAAAAAAGTTTTATCGTTATGAGTTTGACAGTTATTCTTGCCATGTTGGCATCTGTCACGGTTTTTGCGGCTGATTTCGATCCGTCCAAAGACATTTCCGTAATTTCACGCGAAGAGGGTTCGGGAACCCGCGGCGCCTTCATCGAATTGTTCGGAATCGAACAAAAAAATGATAAGGGCGAAAAAATCGATATGACTACCGAGGAAGCGATCATTTCCAACAGCACCAATGTTGTAATGACATCGGTCGCAAGTGATCCCTATGCCATCGGTTATATCTCACTTGGGTCCTTAAATGATACTGTAAAAGCACTGAAAATTGACGACGCGGAAGCTACCGTGAAGAATATTCGAGACGGCAGTTACAAAATTTTCCGCCCGTTCAATGTCGCTTATAAAGGTCAATTAAGTGCTGTCACACAGGATTTTGTCAATTTTATTATGAGTGCAGACGGACAGGCGGTTGTTGAAGCGGCGGGATATATCAAAGTCGATGAAAATGCGGCTGCGTTCTCTTCCACAAATCCTTCCGGAAAAATTGTTGTAGCCGGATCTTCTTCGGTAACTCCGGTAATGGAAAAACTGAAGGAAGCTTACCTGAAAATAAATACGGCCGCGGAAATCGAAATCCAAATGAGTGATTCCACAACCGGCATGACTTCCGCGATGGACGGGATTTGCAATCTGGGAATGGCTTCCCGCGAATTGAAAGAAAGTGAACTTGCGGTTTTGACCCCGTTGGTTATTGCGAATGACGGAATCGCTGTGATTGTCAATAACAATAATCCGATCGAAGGTTTGACTTCGGAACAGGTGAAAGGAATTTTTACCGGTGAGATTACGAGTTGGTCTGAATTACAGTAATCGAACGGTCATGTTTATTCCGAATATGGCAGGCTGTGTTCCAACACAGCCTGCGTTGACGTCCGAAAGGATCCTATGAAGAAGAATAAAGAGAAATGGATGCAAATCATATTCCTGCTTTCGGCTTGCACTTCCATTTTGGCTGTTTTTTTGATTTGTTATTTTCTTTTTGCGAATGGGGTTCCCGCGATTGGAAAGATCGGGATCGGCAATTTCTTGTTAGGGAAGGTCTGGAAACCGACCAACAACCTGTTCGGTATATTCCCGATGATATTGGGAAGTATCTATGTCACAGCCGGAGCGATCGTTATCGGTGTTCCCATCGGCATTATGACAGCTATGTATCTGGCACTTTTCTGCCCGAAAGAAATTTACAAAATCATAAAACCGGCCATCGAATTACTGGCGGGGATTCCGTCGGTTGTTTACGGCTTCTTCGGGATGGTTGTGATCGTCCCGTTTGTTCGGGAGAGTTTGGGTGGGAACGGAAGCAGCATGCTTTCCGCCTCCTTATTATTGGGTATCATGATCCTGCCGACCATCATCAACGTCAGCGAATCAGCCATCCGGGCCGTGCCGGAAAACTACTATGAAGCCGGTCGAGCATTGGGAGCCACTCATGAAAGAAGCGCGTTTAACATTGTTTTACCGGCAGCCAAGTCCGGTGTTCTGGCAGGTATCATTCTCGGAATCGGACGGGCTATCGGAGAAACTATGGCTGTTATTATGGTGGCGGGGAACCAAGCACGCATGCCGAAAGGATTGCTGAAAGGTGTTCGAACACTGACCGCAAATATCGTCATTGAGATGGGGTATGCGGCTGATTTACACCGGGAGGCATTGATTGCCACGGCGGTTGTCTTATTCGTCTTTATCTTGATGATCAATCTTTCATTCTCAATGCTGAAAAGGAAATCGCTATGACCGAAATGACAGCCATGCAAAAGATCAACCAGATCACCTTCAAACAGCAACTTCGGACTTACAAACGAGATCCGTTTTCCTTATTGTTGGTTTTCCTTACATATCTTTGTGCAATTTTGACGATCGGAGTTTTATTCTTGTTGGTAGGGTACATCCTTATCAAAGGGGTTCCGCATCTTTCCCGGGACCTTTTCGCTCTGAACTATACCAGTGAAAATGTCTCCCTTTTTCCGGCTTTAATCAATACGATTCTGATCGTTTTTCTCTCTCTTCTGGTGGCAGTTCCGTTGGGGATTTTTTCGGCCGTTTACCTGACGGAATATGCAAAAAAAGGAAATAAGCTGGTCGGTCTTGTTCGGATAACGGCGGAAACGTTATCCGGCATTCCTTCCATTATCTATGGATTGTTCGGATTGCTTTTTTTTGTCGGGAGCCTCGGTATGGGCTATTCTATTCTGGCGGGCTCATTGACGTTGTCTATTATGATTCTCCCGCTGATCATTCGAACAACGGAAGAAGCTCTTTCAGCGGTACCGAATTCATATCGGGAAGGAAGCTATGCATTGGGAGCCGGTAAGATGCGGACGGTGTTTCAAATCGTGCTGCCGTCGGCAATGCCGGGAATTTTAGCCGGGATCATTTTAGCGATCGGCCGCATTGTCGGTGAATCCGCGGCGTTGATCTATACGGCGGGTACGGTTGCGGACATTCCCGGTGATCTTTTATCTTCCGGCAGAACGTTGGCTGTTCATATGTATGCTCTTTCAACCGAAGGGATGCATGTGGATCAAGCTTATGCGACGGCTGTTGTCTTAATTATTGTGGTCATCATCATCAATTGGCTTTCCTCCGTCAGTATGAAAAAATTTGTAAAGGGATAACGGATGGATAAATTTACAATCGAAAATCTCAACTTATTTTACGGAAATTTTCAGGCACTTAAACAGATCAACTTGAAGATTTCCAAAAACGAAATCACCGCTTTTATCGGCCCTTCCGGCTGCGGGAAGACAACGTTATTGAAAACATTGAACCGCATGAATGACTTGGTGGAAGACGTGACAATTAACGGGAAAGTTTTACTGGATAACGAAGATATCTATGGGATCATGGATGTCAACCTGTTACGGAAAAGGGTGGGGATGGTATTCCAGAAACCGAATCCGTTCCCGATGAGCATTTACGATAATGTGGCTTTCGGACCGCGGACACACGGCATCCGCTCGAAAGCGAAATTGGATGAAATTGTCGAGAAATCGTTGCGGGATGCAGCGATTTGGGATGAAATGAAAGACCGGCTGAAAAAAAGTGCCTTGGGCATTTCCGGCGGGCAGCAGCAACGACTTTGCATTGCCCGGGCGTTGGCCGTCGAACCGGAAGTTCTGTTGATGGATGAACCGACATCCGCATTGGATCCGATTTCAACTTCAAAAATTGAAGATCTTGTGCTGGAGCTGAAGAACCAATATACTATTATTATCGTCACACATAATATGCAGCAGGCTGTCCGGATATCCGATAAAACCGCTTTTTTCCTTCTGGGTGAAGTTATCGAGTATGACACGACGGAATCGATCTTTACCATGCCAAAGAATAAAAAGACCGAAGATTATATTACAGGGAGATTTGGCTAATGAGAGCAAAATTCGATGAGCAGTTGGATTTGTTGAATTCCGAATTGATCATGATGGGCGGCCTGTGCGAAGAAGTCATTTATAAAGCAGCCAACGCCATGTTGAAAGGCGATCCGGTTTTGGCACGGGAAGTTTTCCCGATTGACAGCGAAATCGATCGGAAGGAACATGACATTGAAAGCCTTTGTCTGAAACTCTTACTTCAACAACAGCCGGTGGCAAAAGATTTGCGCCTGATTTCCGCCGCGTTGAAAATGGTTACCGATATGGAACGGATCGGTGATCAGGCAGCGGAAATTGCCGAAATTATTCAGCTCTCCAATATCCCGTTTGAAAACAACAACGTTCAGATTCGGGATATGGCCGAAGCGACGATTAACATGGTGAACGGAAGCATCGCGGCATTTGTGCAAAGAGACTTGGAGCTGGCTCAAGCGGTAATCGATTATGATGATGTTGTCGATGAGTTATTTAATGACATAAAGAACGAATTAATTGCGGAGATTGGCAGGCGCGATCTGCCTTTTGAAGGGTCAAAATTTGGAGAGTTCGCCGTTGATATGTTAATGGTTGCAAAATATTTTGAACGAATCGGCGATCATGCGGTCAATATCGCCGAGTGGGTAGAATTTGCCATTACCGGGCAGCATAAGGACGTTGCCGACTAATGATTTACTGTGTCGAAGATAATACCGAAATTCGCGAATTGGTCGTCTACACACTGCAGATGACCGGTTTTACAGCCCGCGGCTTTGTCGACGGAAAAGATTTTTTTGCGGCGATAAAAGAAGAGCTGCCGGAACTTGTTTTATTGGATATTATGCTTCCCGGGGAGGATGGTCTGCAGATCTTGAAAAAATTGCGCGCTTCCGAGGTAACCCGGGCCATTCCTGTGATCATGCTGACCGCTAAAACAACCGAATATGACAAGGTCATCGGGCTTGACAGCGGAGCGGACGATTATCTGACCAAACCGTTTGGGATGATGGAATTAATCGCCAGAATTAAAGCCGTATTAAGGCGGGCAAGTGTGGCGGAAGAATCGGATGAAATCACAATCGGACCTCTGGTGGTCTATCGGGATGAGCATCGTGTTTTCAATAACGGTGTCGAGGTTGCGCTGACTCCCAAAGAGTTCTCCTTGTTGCTTTATCTGATCGAAAACAGGGGAATCGTATTAACGAGAGAAAGACTGTTATCCGAGGTTTGGGGGTTTGATTATTACGGGGAAACCAGAACGGTTGACGCGCATATTCGATCCCTACGGATGAAGTTAGGTGAGGCGGGTGATTTAATCGAGACCGTACGGGGAATCGGCTACAGAATCGAGAAACTCTGAATGAGACAAAAAATCTTTCGAAATATGGTATTTCTGGCGGTTTTGTCCGTTTTGATCATGGCAATCTTGATTACCTTTGTCCAATATGAACAGTTCTATCGAGAAATGCGTTCGGCGGTGAAAAACAGTGCCGTTTCGCTTTCCGATCTGGTAAACAATCAAGGAGCTGGGCTGTTAAACCTGATTCAAAAAAGTCCGGAAGCCAACCGAATCACCTTGGTTGACGTCGATGGGACTGTCCTGTTTGACAACAAAAGTGATCCTGCAAAAATGGAAAATCATCTGGATCGTCCCGAAATTCAGGCAGCGTTAAAAAATGGGCAGGGCGAAAATGAACGGCTATCCGAAACAATATCCGAAATTACATATTATTATGCGGTTAAATTAGATGACGGAAAAATATTGCGTATATCCAGAACACGAAAAAGTGTCTGGGCAACGGTATTTTCGACTATCCCGTATTTTGTATTGATCATTGTGATCATCCTGGTTCTGGCGATCTTTTTGGCGAGGAAATTAACCAAAAATATTATTGATCCGTTGAATAATTTGAATTTGGATGATCCGCTGTCCAATGATCATTATGATGAAATAAGCTCATTGATATCCAGAATTTATAATCAGCAGCAAGAGATTCAATCTTATGTCAGTGAAGTGCGGGAGAAACAAGAAGAGTTCAATTCGGTCGTCAACAATATGCGTGAAGGACTTATTATCCTGAACGCCAACGCCAACATTATGACTGTTAACCGGAGCGTCGGTGAGATATTTGATATCGAGCCGGAAAGTTATATCGGTAAGAAGATTTACACCTTACACCGGAGTTCCGCGCTGCAATCGGTTATCGAAAAAGCCATGAAAGGCGTTTCCGCTGAAGAGGTTATTGAAGTCGGGAAAAGGCATTATCAATTATTTGCCGATCCGGTGAAGGACGGAGCGCAATTAAAAGGAATTATTCTGCTGATTCTGGACGTTACGGAGAAAAAAGAAGCCGAATCGAATCGGCGGGAATTTACGGCAAACGTTTCTCATGAACTTAAAACTCCTTTAACTTCCATCCGCGGATATGCCGAAATCATTCGTGACGGCATTGTAAAGCCGCAGGATATCCCCGAATTTTCCGATCGGATCTATAAAGAAGCCAGCCGGATGCTTGAGATGGTGAATGACATTATGTCTCTTTCTCATTTGGATGAAGGACTCACGGAAGAAAAATTCGAAGAAACGGATCTGTTTTCGATCGTTACGGAGGTTGCGGAGAAACTAAAGCCGGTGGCGGCGAAGAAAGACATTCAGATCCTTACGGAAGGCGAGACGAGCATCATTTCGGGAATTCCGCGATTGGTCTTTGAGATCGTCTACAACTTGGTTGACAACGCGATCAAATATAATCGGGAAAAAGGAACCGTCCGCATTTCGGTAAAGACGGACCGCCAATTTGTCATGTTACGGGTAAGCGACACCGGCATCGGCATTTCCAAAGAAGATCAAGCTCGAGTCTTTGAACGCTTCTATCGGGTAGATCGGAGTCACAATCGAGACTCCGGTGGAACAGGGTTGGGACTCTCTATCGTAAAGCATGCCGCGATGGTGCATCATGCAAAAGTAGAATTATCCAGTCAAATAAATGTCGGAACGACAATTACCGTTTCTTTTCCCGTTCGACAATCCTGAGAAACCTTCCCGAATCAGACGCTATGACATATAAAAATGCCTTAAGATATTTTTAAACTTATCGGTTACGTCATCTCTATCATAAAAATTTATATTATTTTCATATAAGTAAGCATTTTGACGGGTACTGATGCCCATATGGTAAAATTTATTTACAATATACCAGGATTTGATAAAAATTAATGCGGAAATATTTTTAGGAGGAAGAAAGTCCAATGACTGAGAAAAAATGGGTCTATTTATTCAGCGAGGTTGATCAAGCTGAAGCTTATTGCGGGGGGGATTGGGACAAGGTCCGCGGTCTGCTGGGTGGAAAAGGGGCCAATCTTGCAGACATGGCGCGAATCGGTGTACCCGTTCCGCCGGGGTTTACAGTAACAACTGAAGCCTGTAATTATTATTCTGCCCACGGAAAATTCCCCGAAGGTCTTTGGGAGCAAATGTTGGCTGCGTTAGCCGAAGTTGAAAAAGCAGCCGGGAAGAAATTCGGAGATCAGAAAAATCCCCTTTTGGTATCCTGTCGTTCAGGCGCCAAATTTTCTATGCCCGGGATGATGGACACGGTTTTGAACATCGGTTTGAATGATGAAACCGCGCTTGGAATGGTTGAATTAACCGGTAACGAACGGTTTGTATATGACTCTTACAGACGTCTCCTCCAAATGTTTGGTTCTGTGGTTCTTGAAATCCGCGATGAAGCTTTCGAAAAGCCATTGGAAGAATATCGAGCCAAAAAAGGGTACAAATTGGATACCGAAATGACGGCGGAGGATTGGAAAGCCCTTTGCGAAACCTATAAGAAGATTGTCAGGGTCGAAACCGGTCATGATTTCCCGCAGGATCCCTACGAACAAATGCGCCTTGCCACGGTTGCCGTTTTCAATTCATGGAACGGGAAACGGGCGGTGGATTATCGTCGCGCGGAAAAGATTCCGGATGATTTGGGAACAGCCGTCAATATCGTCACCATGGTATTCGGCAATATGGGTGAAGATTCCGGGACCGGTGTAGCTTTCACGCGTAACCCGTTGGACGGTACCAAGAAGATTTACGGCGAATATCTGTTAAATGCTCAAGGTGAAGATGTCGTAGCCGGAATCCGAAATACACAGCCGTTGGAAACACTTCAAACGGTTATGCCGGATGTTTACACCCAATTTGTGGATATCGCCAGCCGGTTGGAAAAGCACTATCGGGATATGCAGGATATGGAATTTACCATCGAACGCGGTAAACTCTGGATGCTGCAGACTCGGAACGGAAAACGCACCGCACGGGCGGAAGTTGCCATTGCGGTACAGATGGTAAACGAAGGGTTGATCGATAAAGAAACGGCTTTGAAGCGGGTTACGACGAAACAGGTCGATGCTCTGCTGCATCCCCAGTTCGACCCCGAAGCCCTCAAGAAGATCGAACCGTTTGCCACGGGCGTCAATGCCTCTCCCGGCGCGGCGGTCGGACAGATTTATTTTGATGCCGATACCGTCGTCGAAATGAAAGAAACCGAAAACAAAGATTGCATTATGGTTCGGCAATTTACTAAGCCGGATGACGTTCACGGTATGCTCTCCGCAAAAGGTATTTTAACCTCCGAAGGCGGAGCCACTTCCCATGCAGCGGTTGTTGCCCGACAGTTCGGTGTTCCCTGTGTGGTCGGCGCTTCTTCGCTGAAAATCGATTTGGAAAGAAAAACGGTAACTGCCGGGGATCTGGTGCTGCATGAAGGCGATTGGATTTCTGTAGACGGTACCACCGGTAAAGTTTACGCGGGGAAGGTGAATGTGGTTGTTCCGGACATCAATAAAATGACCGATCTGAACACCCTTCTGAGTTGGGCTGACGAAGTCGCCGATCTGGAAGTTTGGGCGAATGCGGATAATCCGCGGGACGCGAGCCGCGCCCGGTCATTCGGAGCCAAAGGAATCGGCCTGTGCCGGACGGAGCATATGTTCTTTGAAACCGAAAGGTTGCCGATCGTCCAGCGGATGATTCTGTCGAAGACATCCGAAGAACGGACGGAAGCGCTGAATGAATTGTTGCCATATCAACGGGCGGATTTTGACGGTTTGTTCGAAGCCATGTCCGGTTATCCGGTCATTATTCGCCTGATCGATCCGCCGTTACATGAATTCCTGCCTTCGCCGGAAGCATTGCGGGAACAGATTATTGAGAAGCGTATCCAAAAATTCTCGGACTATGTTTCCGGGAAAGCCGCGGACAAAGAACTTGTCAATCTCGAAAATCTGTTGATCGAAGTCGAAAAACGGCATGAATCGAACCCGATGATGGGTTTACGCGGAATTCGGTTGAGTATCGTGATGCCGGAAATCGTCGAAATGCAGGTGCGCGCCATTTTCGAAGCGGCTTGTGACGTTAAAAAGCGCGGATTTGAACCGAAACCGGAAATCATGATCCCGCTGACCGGCCATGTCAACGAATTAAAGACGGTACAACCGCGTTTGATCGAACTTGCCAAGCAGGTTATGGCTGAGAAGGGCGTAGAAGTCGAATATCTGTTCGGGACAATGATTGAAATTCCGCGCGCCGCGGTAACCGCCGGTGAAATCGCTCAGATTGCTCAGTTCTTCTCATTCGGGACGAATGACTTGACGCAGATGACCTTCGGTTACAGCCGGGACGATGCAGAACATTCCTTCCTGATTACTTATGTGGAAAAAGGAATTTTACCCGCCAACCCGTTCCAGGAAATCGACCGTGACGGTGTAGGAAAACTGATGCGGATGGCGATTCGGGATGGACGCGAAGTCCGGCCGGATCTGAAAGTCGGTATCTGCGGAGAACACGGCGGTGACCCGAGCTCCATCGAATGGTGCCATATTATCGGGAATGATTATGTCAGCTGCTCACCTTATCGAGTACCGATTGCCCGTTTGGCTGCCGCTCAGGCGAAGATCAAATTCCCCGATCCGGAAGATCGCCGGAATATCAAGAAATAAACTTTTTGATTGACAAAAAGCCACCTGTAAAAAGGTGGCTTTTATTTTAGTCGAAATATGAAAAGGCTTCGGATCAGAAGCGTGAAATCTTGCCGATTAATGGGCGGCTCCGCGGATGTCCTCCAGCTTCTCGAAATGGTTTTCCGCCAGATATGCATCCATTCCTTCGATCACTTCTTTCATCAGCATCGGATTGACAAAATTTCCGGAGCCCACCTGAACGGCTGTCGCGCCCGCCAGGATATATTCGATCGCATCCGCCGCGCACATAATACCGCCGCACCCGATAATCGGAATGCTGATTTTTTGATAAGCTTGATAAACCATCCGCAGCGTGATCGGCTTAATGGCCGGTCCGGATAAACCGCCGGTGGTATTTCCCAAGAACGGTTTTCTCGTTTTGATGTCGATTTTCATTCCCATGAAGGTATTGGCGATCGTCACCGCATCCGCGCCGCAATCCTGCGCGATGACAGCCGGTTTACAGATATCCGTCACATTGGGGGACAGCTTCACAATTAACGGAAAATCGGTGACCAGACGGGTTGCCTCGACTGTCCGCCCCAATAAGACCTCATCAGTGGCCAGCTGCAGTCCCGTTCCCACATTGGGGCAGGATAAATTCAGCTCAATCGCATCGACGGACGGGTTTCCCGCCAGCATTCGACATGTCTCGACGTAATCCCGCGGCTGATCTCCCGACACACTGACGATAACCGGCACGTTCAATTCTCGATACCGGGCAAGGGAGTTATCCCGAATATAGGCTTCGATTCCCGCAGATGGAATGCCGACTGCATTCAGCATACCGCCGGTCACTTCGGCGATTCGCGGCGGTTTGTTCCCCGGGCGGGCACGGCGATGAATACTTTTCAGCATAATCGCTCCCAGGATATCCATGGGAAAAACATTCGCGTTATTCTCAAAGTAATCATATGCGCCGGAAGCGGGCATCACCGGATTTTTCATTTTTAAACTTTTTATGGTTACGCTCAAATCGGTTTTGTACATATTATTTCACCAATTTCTGAATCGGAAAAACAGGACCGTCTTTGCAGACATGGGCATATTTTTCTTCGCCGTTCTCGAAGATTGTACACACGCATCCTTTACACGCACCCACGCCGCAAGCCATATGCGCTTCCAACGAGGCATACCCTTCCAGCCGATAAGTATCCATTAACCGTTTGATATCCCGAATCAGGCGATTTGAGCCGCAGGTATAGGCGGCATCGAAGTGGTTGCTTTTCAGATCTTCTTCGAGGAACGAAGTTACCATTTTATCGGGATCGCAGGAGCCGATAAAATGAGCGCCCATTTCTTGGTAAAATCGACGGTCGAACAGGTATTCTTCCTTGCTCGCCGAAATATATACAAAGACATCCTTTCCTTGTTTTATGGCTTCTTCCGCCAGAAAACGCATCGGAGCGGCGCCGACGCCGCGGCCGACAATTCCGATCCGTGAAAAATTCGGATTCAACGGGAATGAATTACCCAACGGACCGAGAATCAGAAAATCGGCACCCTCCTTCAGCCGCAGCAGCAAACGAGTACCCTCGCCGATCACTTTATAAAGGATTTCAATCGTTCCGGCATTGCGATCAACCGCATTGATACTGAACGGGCGCAGCAGAAACGGCGAATTTCCGTCCCAATATTTGGTCATGACAAACTGACCGGGGAGAGCGGTTGCCGAAATTTCCGGAGCAGAAATGACAATTCTTCCGTATCCCGGGCAAATCGTTGTGTTTTTTACTACGGTGCAATTTTGAATCATTGATTACCCTTTCACAGCGTTCGCGTAGGCACCTTCTCCGAGATAAGCCTTCTTAATTTCCTCGTTTTTCATCAGATTTTCGCAGGTATCCTGAAGAACGACCACCCCGTTTTTCAGCACATATCCGCGATCCGCAATTCCCAGCGCAATTTTTGAATTTTGTTCGACGAGGAGGACTGTGGTTCCTTTTTCATTCACTTGTTTGATAATTCCAAAGATATCTTTGATAATCAAGGGCGCCAATCCGGTGGAAGGTTCATCTAACATTAACAATTTGGGGTTTGCCATCAAAGCGCGTGCGATGGCGAGCATCTGCTGTTCTCCGCCGGAAAGTGTTTTCCCGGATTGATTGCGGCGTTGTTCCAAAATGGGGAACAATTCAAAGATAGATTCCATATCCTTCTTGACGCGCTGCTTGTCTTTGGCGCGCAGGTATGCTCCCATCTCCAGATTCTCCAAAACGGTGAGGTCCGGGAAAATACGCCGTCCTTCGGGCGCCAACGAAATTCCTTTGGCGACGATCTTTTCGGGAGGAAGGTTTGTGATATCCTCACCCATGAATTTGATGGAACTGTTCCGGGTTTTGGTCACCAATCCGGCAATTGCTTTCAAAGTCGTACTTTTTCCGGCGCCGTTTGCACCGATAATGGTTACGATTTCACCTTCATTGACTTCAATATTGATCCCGTGCAATACCTGGATGCTGCCATAGTTGACATAGATATTTTCCAGAGATAGCATCATTTTTCATCGTCCTTTCCAAGGTATGCCTCAATCACTTTCGGATCTTTTGCGATCTCTTCTGGTTTTCCATCCGCAATTTTCACCCCGAAATTCAATACGATGATTTTATCGGAAATGGACATCACCACGTCCATTTTATGCTCGATCAACACAACCGTGATGCCGCTTTCCCGGATCGCCTGAATTCTGCGCGAAAGCGATTCCAGGTCATTGGTATTCAACCCGGATGCGGGCTCATCCAGAAGTAACACTTTGGGTTTGGAAACCAAAGCGCGGGCGATTTCCAGATTTTTTTGCAGACCGTAGGGAAGACTGCCGGCTTTTTCGTTCACATAATGATCCAGGTTAAGAAACTTCAGCGTTTCCATTACCTTTTCCCTGCTCTCTTTTTCCTCTTTCTGTTTATTTGGCAGGTTCAGCATCGCGCTGATCGGATCGCATTTGGTTTTGGAATGAAGACCGACAAGGACGTTATCCATTACCGAAAGATCCTTGAATAGGTTAATGTTCTGAAATGTTCTGGCGATTCCCATATAGGTTCTGCGAAATGTCTTCACACCGGTGATATCTCTTCCTTCATAAAAGACAGATCCTTCCGTCGGCTTATAAAAACCGGCAATCAGGTTGAACAAGGTCGTTTTGCCGGCGCCGTTCGGGCCGATGATTGCGGTAATACTGCCTTCCTCCGCAGTAAAGGAGACGTTATCAACCGCCCGTAAGCCGCCGAAATGGATTCCGATTCCTTTTGTTTCGAGAATGTCCATTATTTTATCTCCTCGTTCGCGGAGACCGCTTTCTCTTTGCTGACCCCCGGCTTGATTTCTCCGCAGAGCACCCCGTCAATCCATTCGATCAATCCGCCCAGCCCTTTCGGTGCCAGAATAATTATCGCGACGATCGCGGCCCCATAGAGAACCAAGCGGATATTCCCCAAAAAGCGCATAAATTCCGGAAGCAGCGTCAGCCCGAAACCGCCGAGGATCGCACCCGGGATACTGCCGATTCCGCCGACTACCATCATTGCCAACACGGCGCTGGATTCGGCGTTGACGAAAGATTCCGGTGATACATATCGGATCATATGAGCATAGAGCGCTCCGGCGATACCGGCAAAAAACGTAGAAATCATGAAGGCGATCAGTTTATAAACCGGTACATTTACCCCCATCGCTTCCGCTGCGATATCGTTTTCACGAATAGACAGCATAGCGCGGCCGGTGCGGGAGTTAATCAGATTACGCGTCAGAAAGATTATCGCGACTAAAATGGCAAATATCAGATAAAAATATTTCTCATTGGAGCGGAAAGAAGTGCCGAATAAGATCGGGGAGGGAATTCCTTTAATCCCTTTTGTTCCGCCGGTGACGGAAGTCCAATTGAGGAAAACCTGATACATGATTTCGCCGAAAGCGAGCGTTGCCACGGCAAAATACATCCCTTTCAGGCGCATCGTAGGGATACTGAGCGGCAAACTCATCAAAGAAGACACAACCCCAGCCAAAAGAAAACCGACCGGAACGGACCAACCCAAAGCGGTCGTCACGATGGCGGAGGTGTAAGCGCCGATTCCGAAAAAAGCGATAAATCCGACCGAAAACAAACCCGTATAACCGGCGATAATGTTCAGGCTCATTGTCAGAATCGCAAAAATCAAACCGAGATTGGCAATCTGGAGATAGTATTTGTTGGGTATCCAATAGGGTAGAGTCAGCGCAACGATCAACAGAATCCAAATTCGTGTCGCTTTATAGATCTTATTAAAAGTGTTCATGGCTAAACCTTTCTTACTTCTTTCTTACCCAACAATCCGGTCGGTTTGAAGATCAAAACCAGGAACAAAATTCCGTATGCAATGCTGTTTTGGAAAGCGGAGGATAAAAACCCCGCGCCCAATGACTCGAGCGTTCCCAAGACAATTCCGCCGATCATCGACCCGGGGTTTGAAGTGATGCCCCCGAGCAATGCGGCCGAAAAGCCTTTGTTGCCCAAAGATGTGCCCAAGGTCGGGATAACGAAGTAGACCGGACAAATCAGCATGCCGGCAAAACCGCCCAGCACAGAGGCAATAATGAACGTCAGGGACATTGAACGCTTCACGTTGATACCCATCAAGCTGGCGGCTTCGCGGTCCTGTGCCGTTGCGCGCATCGCTTTACCGATTTGTGTATTTTTCAGGAACAGCGAAAGAGCAATCACCAAGAGGAAACCGATAACCGTATTCCAAATATTTTGCGGGATGATGGTCAACCCGCCGATTTGCATTGGTTTATCCCCAAAAATGCTGGGGAACGGATAAGGATCGGCGCCAAAAATGACGCGGATCAGATTCCGCAAAAAAATGCCGACGCCGATGGTGGCGATCAATCTTCTGGTGTTATCCGCATTAATCAGCGGACGAAAAGCGGATATTTCGATTAGGAATCCGATAATGATACACATCAGAATCGCAACCGGGAAGGCTAACAGGATGGGAAGTCCCCAGAAAACATGGGCAATCAGAATTGCGAAAGCTCCGATCATCACCATATCCCCTTGGGCAAAATTGAGCACCCCCCAGGCATTGTAGATCAGAACATACCCAATTGCAATCAGACCGTAAAGGCTTCCCAAAGCCAAGCCTTGGATAAGTTGTTGCAAAAGATAATTCATAGATAAGTCCTTTAAAAAAGATGATTCTCAATCAATTTTTGAAGAAGGTTATTCATAGAAAAGAGGAGGAAGAGCTCTTCCTCCTCTTTTGCTCAGCTATTTTGCCGGCTGAAAGCAACGGAAACAGCTGAGCTTCTTGTTGATTATTTTACTTTACCAACTCATATTTGCAACCTTCGGTCACACGGACGAGCAGGATATCGCGGTTTGCGTCACCATTGGGCAGCATGGTGATGGTTCCGGTGGCCAGCGGTTTATCCTTGACGGAAAGAATCCCTTCCATAATTTTCTTATTGTTCAATTCCGGTGAAGCATATTTCAGTCCTTCGGCCATGATCATCATCGCGTCGTAAGCCATGGCGTTATTGGAATCCGGCAGACGGCCGTATTCTTTTTCGAAGGCGTCGATAAATGCGGCGGCCGACGGAGAGGCTTTGGTTTTATCGGCGAAGAAGGTTTGGGTATTGACCAATCCGTTGACCGCATCACCGCCCAACTCACACAGTTTCTTATTGGTTAAGCCGCCGCCGCCCATCAACGGGATATTCAAGCCCATATCGCGAGCCTGTTTTGCGATCAAAGCGCCCTGCTGATACATTGTCCAAATGATCAAGCCTTCGGCACCGGACTGCTGAACCTTTAATAATTGCGGTGTCATATCCAGGGCATTGGCTTCAAAAGCTTCGTTGGCGACCGGATCTAAACCGAATTCATCTTTCAAGACTTTTACGATTACTTCCATAGCGCCTGCGCCATAATCATCGGATTGATAAATAATTGCGATTTTCTTGAGACCCAAATCTTTCACCGCATAGCGAGTGATGGCACCGGCTTGCAGCAAATCGGAGGCCTGAATACGGGCGATCCAAGGATTGCCGACATTGGTGATGGATGCGCCGGAAGAAATCGGGGTAATATGCGGGACTTCGGCTTCCCAAGTCACTTCCATGGATGCCAGCGTGCAGGAGCTATTGACGGTTCCGATAACGCCGATCACCTTATCGTTATAGACCAGTTTATTGACAGCCGAAACGGCTACTTTCGGTGACTGCTCGTCATCTTCGACGACCAATTCGATCGGTCTGCCGTCGATTCCGCCGGCTTCGTTGATTTGTTTGGTGGCAAGCTGAACGCCTTCGAGAAGGGTTTGGCCGACCATCGCTGAATCTCCGGACATCGGTCCGTAAACCCCGATTTTAATCGGGTCCTGCGCAAAAACAGGAAGGACAATCAATAAAGACAAAATTAGACCCAACAAAATACTTTTTTTCATAGAACACTCCCTCAATTGTTTTGATAAGCATGAATCAGAATCTGATTCTGTTACCATAAAGGTACTATTATAAAAACGGAAAATTGCTTTTTCGAGTATTTAACGACGGGGCTATTTTAATTGAAAGAGAAAAGGATGTCAATAGCTATTTCAATCAATATTTATCAGATCAATGAAGATTTCATAATTGAGTGATAATTTATTTTTTGGGATAACATTTGCAAATTGGATTAAGAAACCTGATTAATTTGTCATCGATATCCATATTTCATGAAATCCGATTCTTTTATGAGATTTTTGTTTACTGCAAGGCTGTTTTCGAACGGAATTTGAATTATTTATTGTTTTCTATTAAAAAGATTAGATTTCAGATAAAGAAATAAATCGGAATGTAATTATTCCGCTATACGGAATTTGTTCGGCAGGCACGGCGAAAATGTAGGGGACGGCGTCCTTGCGAAGCACGCCGAGGTGACGAGGTGCTGACGTCCCGATAATCCTCGGCATTCCGATAAGCGAATTGTAGGGGACGGCGTCCTCGACGTCCCGATAATCCTCGGCATTCCGATAAGCAAAATGTAGGGGACGGTGTTCTTACGAAACATGCCGCGGTGACGAGATGCTGACGTCCCGATAATCCCCGGCATTCCGATAAGCAAATTGTAGGAGACGGTGTTCTTACGAAACATGCCGCGGTGACGAGATGCTGACGTCCCGATAAACGCAATATCCTGAAATAATGAAACTTGTGTGCTCCTGAATATCAACGTTCTTTTTTGGGGAGAGAATTTATCCTGAAAATGAGGACGATTTCTGTAATTCAGACACAGATTATGTAAAACGGTTAATAACTATAAAAAAAGAAAACTAACGCCTCGTATACTCGGCGCGGGACGTCGAGGACGCCGTCCCCTACGTCAGGACAATTTAAAACTGATAAATATTAATCTTATTCATTTTTGGTAACCATCTACCCGATCATGAGTGGTAAACATAACCCGACTATGACTGGTAAACTTCGACCGGCTATTGACAGGGAGCGACGCATTCGGCATCAGACTTGTAATTTCCTTTTTTGATTTCAATCCACGCCCCCGAGCGGGGAGCGACCGCTAATCTCACTTTCGAGCACATTCAACAGCGTATTTCAATCCACGCCCCCGAGCGGGGAGCGACTTTTCGGCGTAACCAAAGATATTAACACTTACATATTTCAATCCACGCCCCCGAGCGGGGAGCGACTTGTGCCGCGCCTTCCATATCAATTCCCCGATGCAATTTCAATCCACGCCCCCGAGCGGGGAGCGACAAAAATCTCTGCTTGGTGCGTTCATCATAGCACCAATTTCAATCCACGCCCCCGAGCGGGGAGCGACGTGAGTAGTCATACGGCGTGTCAGTCTGATGAATCCATTTCAATCCACGCCCCCGAGCGGGGAGCGACAG
>Ga0116163_1000661_pt1 | contig 23433 bp, 20 predicted proteins | sample AD_UKC107_MetaG_FD_89889 | JGI IMG/M metagenome (GOLD analysis project Ga0116163, IMG submission 89889) | Active sludge microbial communities of municipal wastewater-treating anaerobic digesters from Hong Kong - AD_UKC107_MetaG | ecosystem: Engineered > Bioreactor > Anaerobic > Digestate...
AAGATTAAATTCGGTGTGCGGTGTTAATTTGAATGCTTCCAATCTATACAAAGGCGGAACGGATACCTTTTGGGTTTCTGTCTCGGATGAGATAGACGAGGATTGGTTAAAGGCAGTCAAAATGAAAAAGGCATTAAGTGATTATCATATGGGAATTTTGGGGTATCGAGCCAAAGGTTTCTTCAATGTAGGAATTGATGAATTAGGCGCTTATTCTAAAACCGGTATGCTTTTAGATCATTATGAGTTATCTGAAGTATTCAACACAAATGCCTTAGCAGATGAAATTGAACAAACCAAAGAAGAGCTTGTTGAAATATTCGATGTTGATGCAATCAGTTCTGAACAACTTGATAAAGTGGCCCAATTATCAGTCAAATTTAAACACTTTATGGACAATAATAATTTAGATGCCTTAGCAATCCGATGCTGGCCAGAATTTGCAGCTGAATTCGGAATTGCACCATGTGCTTCAATGTCTTATCTTCAATCTAAAGGGTATTTGCTCGGCTGTGAAGGAGATGTGGAAGGTCTCATGAGTATGGTTGCACACCAAGCGGCAGGTGCTCAAACACCATTTTTAGCCGATTTCTCTCAAGTGGATTTAAAAGAGGATTTTGCATTGTTATGGCATTGTGGAGTCGCACCTTGTAATTTAACAGATGGCGTATGTAATTGCTCGCTGGATTCTTATCACGCAGGCGGAAAAGGTGTGACAGCAGATTTTGTAATGAAACAGGGATCCATTTCATTCTGTCGAATAGATACCGCAAGAGGGAAAACCAGGTTACTAATCGGAAAAGGTGAGGCCTTTCCGATGGAAAAAGAACTGCGTGGCACTTATATGAAAACACGATTTGACATCCCGTTAACCGAACTCCTAAACAAGGTCGTTTACAATGGGTTCGCCCACCATATCTCTGTTGTATATGGTGATTTCACCAAGTCTTTTGAAGTTTTAGCCCATATCAATAAATGGGAGATTGTGAGGTAGAGTATGGATAATCTGAATGGAATACATGACAAAATTCCTCTAAAAACAAAGCTGCTTTTTGGCGCCGGAGATATATTCGGTGGTGGGGCATTTAATATTATCAATTTTTTCTTTGCTTTGTTTTTAACCGATGTCATCGGTCTGAATATGGTCTATGTTTCCCCGGTCTTTTTGATAGGAAAAATCTGGGATGCGGTTACCGATCCCTTTATGGGAACAATCACTGACGGTACTAAATCAAAATACGGCAGAAGAAGACCTTATTTCCTGGCCGGAATAATTTTGATATTCATTTCATTTTTTCTGTTGTGGTATCCGGTGCAGTTTGATTCCCAAATGTCAAAATTCATTTATGTATTGTTTGCCTATTTATTATTCAACACGGTTGTAACAATGGTGATGGTTCCATATCAGGCTATGTCTGCTGAAATATCGCTCGATTACAACGAAAGAACGTCTGTTAATTCCATTCGACTGGCTTTTTCGCTGGGTTCATCATTGATTTGTGCAGTTCTTCCCATGCTGATTGTCAATTCCTTTGAAAATCTTAGAACAGGCTATATCGTCATGGCTGCTGTGTTCGGATTGCTTTTTTCTCTTCCGTGGTTAGGGGTATTCTTTTCCACAAAAGAGCGGGAAGATTTTCAGCCTCAGAAAAGAGCCATCAATTTCAAGGCGATGTTTATTGACCCGTTTAAGATCAAATCTTTCCGATATTTGCTGTTGATGTTTCTCGCTGCCTATCTGAGTATGGATATTGTATCGATGATCTTCGCTTATTATATGAAATATTATGTGTTAAAGCCCGGTTCTTTATCTTTGGTTTTGGGCGTTCTTCTGATTGTTGAAATCCTTTTTATTCCCTTTTATGCCTTTATCGCAAAGAAAAAAAGCAAAACGGTTGCATTTATCATCGGCGCAATCATTTGGGCAATCGGCAGTGTTTTGATCTTTATCGTTCCTTCTACAGCGCCTTTATACGTCATTATCATTTTAGCCGCTTTAATCGGTTCAGGCGTCAGTGCAGCAGCTGTTATTCCCCACACATTATTCGGGGATGTCACAGATGTTGGAGAATTGGCTTATTCAGAAAGAAGAGAGGGATCATTCAGTGGCATTATCACGTTTGTAAGGAAATTTGCTTCAGGAATTGCAGTCGCATTCGTTACATTCCTTTTAGGAGTAACTGGCTATCTGAATCCCGAAATCATCATTGAAAACGGAGTTGAAAAGTCGATTGAAAGGATTCAGCCAGAAACCGTTTTACTGACTATTAGATTGATAATCGCCTTTGTACCCATCATCTTAATGGCGCTGGGAATATGGGCTGCTTTGAAATATCCTATCAATCCTAAAAATCACAGACAATTAATCGATTATCTGACAGCACATAGAAAAGGACAAACCGTTAAGGGTATGGATGAAAGCGAAATCAATAAATTGAAAGATGAATTGATCTAACGTAAAATGAGTTCAAAATCCATTTGTTCATTATTGATTCTAAATTTTGTTTGGTCTAGTTTTTATGTGGTGAACAGGTTCTCATTATTAGAACTCTCTCCTATTTTTGTTGGTGTAACAGTACGTTTTTTAGCTTTGATTTTTTTACTCATTTTTATTTTTTCAAAAGGGTATCAAAAGAATCTGTTGGAAATCCGCAGGGTTTTCCCAAAATTGATTTTAATCGGTATTCTTGGATTTTCTCTGGATTTTACAGCTTTTTTTGGCTTACAGCTTTCAACAGCTTCAAATGCAGCAATTTTGTTGAAAGCAGATGTCTTGTTCACGAATTTTATCTCAATTTTTGTTCTTAAGCAAAGATTTTCTAAATTGGATTGGCTTTTAACGCTATTCATCTTATTAGGCACCTTGTTGGTGATTAATATCGATTTTACGGAATTCAAACTCAATGGTATTGGTGATTTTCTGTTTATTTTAAGTGCGCTTTTTGTTGCATTGAACGGATTTATCATTAAATCCGTTCAAAATGACCCAAGGGTAAAAGTAAGGGATTCTACTGTTGCCTTTTACAATAATCTGATTACGTTTTTCATTTTTATGTTCGTTTTCTTTTTATTTGAACGAAAAATTGATCAGAAAGCTTTCACTGATCATCCGTTATTAATTGTTTCTTTGATTTATACCGGCCTCATGCAAACAGTAATCTATATCCTTTATTACTATAATTTAAGAATTTTACCCGTTTGGATTGTAAGAATTACCCTATTACTAATGCCTGTATTTGCCTCATTCATTGGGTTCTTCCTTTTAGGAGAAACTTTGTCGGGGTTACAAATAATCGGAATGATTATTGTGTTACTCTCAACCATGGGAATAATATTGGTTCAAAAGAATAAAAAAATCTGTTTGAACCATCGCTTAGATAAAAGTTAAGGAGGATTAAGAATGGACTATCGATTTTTTTTACCGGTAGAGATCTTTTTTGGAAAAAACAAGATCAATCAATTAAATACTCTCGATATCAAATCGCCTATTCTGATTGTCAGTGATCCAATCTTAAAAAAGATTGGATTAGTTGATCAAATCAAACAGGTATTTAAAAAAGAGAAATCATTTTATGAATTTTGCGAGGTTGAACCAAACCCCTCTTGTTCGACGGTTAATAAAGGAACACATGATGCCAAAGAAAAAAAGATAAAAACAGTTATCGGAGTTGGCGGAGGCAGTGCCATTGATACGGCAAAAGCTATTTCTTGTCTTATTGATTCAAATGATTCTTTACAGGAATACCTATTTAACGGAAAAAAGATTGTGGGAAGAACCACACAATTAATTGCGATTCCAACTACATCCGGAACGGGCAGTGAAGTGACAAATGTTGGTGTTTATACAGACCATGAAAGAGGTCAAAAAAAACCCTTAGTCACTGATTATTTTTGGCCGGATCAAGCGATTCTCGATCCGATGATAACACTTTCCATGCCGCAAAGAGTGACCGCATCTACATCTCTTGATGCCTTTACTCACGCTATTGAAGCATATTGGGCGGATTCTTCCCAACCTATGTCCAAATTACTTTCTATGGAAGCAATGAGACTAATCATTGCAAACTTGGAAAAAACATACGCTTCACCACATGATTATGAAGGCAGAGAACAGCTGCTTTACGCAAGTCTTCTTGCCGGAATATCATTTGCTCAAACCCGCACAACCATTCTTCATGCACTGAGTTTTCCCCTAACCAATGATTATGGCTTAGAACATGGTTTTGCTTGCGCATTAGCCTTGCCCCAAATCATCAAAGAAAATTACGATAGTTTTAAGCAAAATATGGATTTGTTAATCCGGCATTTGAATTTTGAAACTGTAGAACAGTTTTCAGATAGAATTCAGTGTATCATGGGAGAAGTCAAAGCCCCCACGACTCTCAGTGAAATTGGTGTAAAAAAAGAAGATCTGGAAAGAATCGCTCAAATTACCCTATCAGCCCCCATATCACAACTCAATCCCAAAAAATATCATCAAGAGGAGTTATTAAATCTATTAAATAAAATCTACTAAAGAGGTGAATACATTGAATCAAAATGAATTGAAGGAATTAGAAAAAAAAGCAAATGAAATACGTTGCTTGACAATCGAACAAATAGGCAAGCTCGGAGTTGGCCATATTGGTGGTTCTTTATCGATCATTGAAGCTCTGGTGGCTTTGTATTACAGAACCATGAAAATTAATTCAGAAGATCCGAAATGGGAGGACAGAGATCATTTCGTTCTGTCTAAAGGACATGGTGGTCCCGCTTTATACTCTGTCTTGGCAGACAAGGGATTTTTCCCAAAATCATGGACTGATACTTTAAATCAACCCAACACAAACTTGCCTTCACATTGCGATAGATTACTCACTCCAGGAATCGATATGACAGCGGGATCATTGGGACAAGGATTATCGGCCGCAATCGGAATTGCCATCGGCAAAAAGATTGAGAAAAAGACCTCCAGGGTCTATTGTATCATCGGTGATGGAGAAAGTCAGGAAGGACAAATATGGGAAGCTGCCATGCTTGCCCCTTCAAAAAATTTAAATAATCTAACCGTCATGCAAGATTACAATAAAATGCAAATTGATGGTACAACCGATGAAATCAACACGCTTGAACCTCTATCAGATAAGTGGAAAGCATTTGGTTGGAATGTTTTTTCGATCAATGGGCATGATTTTAATCAAATTTGTGATGCACTAGATAAATCAATATTGAGCAAGGAAAAACCAACAATGATTATCCTAAACACGATTAAAGGAAAAGGTGCCTATTTTGCTGAAAATCAAATTGGTTGCCATAATATGAAAGTTTCAACCGAGGAATGGAAGAAGGCAGTCGCTGAATTAAAGGAAGCAGGTGTTTAATATGGCAAACGAAAAAGAATTAAGGCAAATCTATGCTGAAATACTGTTAGATTTAGCCCAAGCTGATGATCGTATCGTTGTACTGGAAGCTGATCTGATGAAAGCCACTGGAACAACATCGTTTAAAGAAAATTTTCCCAATCGATTTATCGATGTGGGTGTGGCTGAAGCAAATATGATCGGTATTGCAGCTGGATTGGCAGTTACAGGAAAAATACCCTTCGCCCATTCTTTTACCCCTTTTGCAACCAGAAGGGTCCTTGATCAAATTGCCATTTCTATCGCCTATGCTAAATTAAATGCCAAAATTGGGGGAACCGATCCCGGGGTAACTGCTGAACTAAACGGAGGTACACACATGAGTGTTGAAGATGCTGGCCTTATCCGATCGATTCCCAATATGATGGTTGTTGAACCGGCTGATGGGACTCAGTTAAAATCATTATTACCCCAAATAGCAACCGTTGACAGTCCTGTTTATATGCGATTAGCCCGCAAATCGAATGACCGCTTTTTTCCAGATGGAACGGAATTTGAACTTGGAAAAATATTTGAAATTCTTCCCGGAACGGATGTCACCCTTATCTGCAGTGGAATCATGATAAAAAACACCCTTATGGCTGCGCAAATATTAGAAAAAGAGGGTATTCATGCGAGGGTTCTAAATATGCATACTTTAAAACCTGTAGATTGGCAAACCATTGTTAAAGCTGCAAAAGAAACCGGTGCCATCGTAACCGCTGAAAATCACAGTATCATTAATGGTTGGGGAAGTGCCGTCTCTGAAGTATTGACAGAACATTACCCTGTACCCCTTGAAAGAATCGGAATTAAAGATCACTTTGGTGAAGTTGGATTGACTGATTTTCTTTTGAAAAAATATCAAATGACTGCTGAAGACATCGTATCTGCTGCAAAAAAAGCGATAAAAAGAAAAGGTTGAGATAATGTTAACTTTAACCGATTACAATCAAGCACTTCATATTCGTTTCGGAGAAAAGGAAGTATTCCATCATTCACCTGAAAATCCCTCCTTTTTTATCGGAAAGGGTTGTTCAACCTATGAAATGTATCATGGAAATTTTGATATCACTAACGAGTTGGAATCAAAGTATCCACTTGTTCATTTTGAGATAATTGAAAATAAACTTGAAACAGCTGTCATTCGATTCTTCTTTGAATCGCTTGAGCTTTTTGTATCCTTGCATGTTCAAGACCATCATCTCTTAAAAATGAAATTCGAAGGAACAGACCCCATTTTTAATCGTTTTTGGTGCCGTTTTGTATCCAACAAAAATGAAGGCATTTACGGTTGTGGAGAGCAGTACTCCAAATTAAATCTCAAGGGTTCAAGTTTGCCTCTTTGGGTAAGTGAACAAGGTGTAGGTAGAAATAAAAAGGAGTTACTGACTTTCTTTGCGGATAAATTTGACAAAGCGGGAGGCGATTGGTACACTACTTATTTCCCACAACCATCATTCATAACGACTTCGAATTATTTCTGTCACGTCAATCATTCAAGTTACATGGAATTCGACTTTTCGCATGATGATTTTTCACAGATTGAATGCTGGGCAATTCCTGAAGAAATTACCATCGGCATCGGAAAGGATTTTGAAGAGGTTATTCAAACACAGTCGCATTATTTCGGATTACAACCAAAATTACCCGATTGGATCTTTGATGGCATGATATTGGGTCTTCAAGGAGGAACCGAAGAAGTACTACCTAAAGTTAATCAAGCGATAAAAAAGGGGATCAAGCTCTCAGCTATTTGGATTCAAGATTGGGAGGGAAAACGGATCACTTCTTTTGGAAAACAGCTCATGTGGAATTGGCAATTTGAGGAAATGATGTATCCCAACCTTCCTGAAACAATCAAACAGCTAAACAAGAGCGGTATTCGAACGATGGGATACATCAATCCTTTCTTAGCCACAGAAGGTGCTTTATACCGTGAAGCAAGTGAAAAACAATATCTTCTTAAAACGAGGAACAATGAAGAATATTTAGTTGAAGTGACAACCTTTCCTGCGGCGATTGTTGATTTGACAAATCCTAAAGCCTATCATTGGTTAAAAGATATTATTAAAAACAATATGCTCGCCATTGGACTGTCCGGTTGGATGGCTGATTTTGGTGAATATCTCCCCTGTGACTGCAAACTATTTTCCGGCGAGGATCCTGCTTTAATTCACAATCAATTCCCTGTTTTATGGGCAAAATTGAACAGGGAAGCTGTTGAAGAAGCCGGGAAATTAGGAGAAGTTGTCTTCTTTACCCGTTCAGGATATTCTTACACACAGAAATATTCCACCTTAATGTGGAATGGAGATCAAATGGTGGATTGGAGTATTGATGACGGTTTACCCTCGGTTATACCCGCATCATTGTCTCTTGGACTTAGCGGATTCGGTATCAGTCATTCGGATATTGGTGGCTACACAACCTTTGATAATCAACTGGGAAAGATTACCAGATCAAAGGAACTACTAATGAGGTGGATCGAAATGGCCGCATATACCCCAGTCATGAGAACACATGAAGGAAACAGACCCGATTTAAACTGTCAATTTGATTATGATGAGGAGACTTTAGAGCATTTTAAACGAATGGTTGCCATTCACGTTAGATTAAAACCTTATTTTCAACTCTTGAATGCAGAAAATGCGATCGCCGGTATGCCTTTTATGAGAAGCCTATATACCCATTATCCAACGGACAAGACCAAAAACATTCAATATGAATACCTTTTAGGAAGTGACCTGTTAATCAGTCCTGTTTTAAATGCAGGTGAATATGAACATGATGTCTTTCTTCCTGAAGATGAATGGATTTTTCTTTGGGATGAAAAACCCTATAATGGCGGCAATTACAAAGTACTATCTCCGTTAGGAAAACCACCTGTTTTTGTTCGAACAAATTCAAAATACCGAGAAATGTTGTTAAAAATGAAGGAGGACGCAGAATGAAAAAAATCGTGATGGGTGCAGATAAATCAGGGTTTCCTTTAAAAGAAGCCTTAAAAGAACATCTAATTAAAAATGGGTATGAAGTTGAAGATTTAGGCATGCAGAATCCAGATGATTTTCAAGCGTATTATGAAGTAGCCCCAAAAGTAGCCAAAAAAGTACAATCGGGTGAATATGAAAAAGGGTTATTATGTTGCGGAACCGGCATGGGCATGGCGATTGTGGCCAATAAATTCAAAGGCATTTACGCAGCCGTTGTAGAGGGATCTTATGCGGCTAAGATGTGCAAAGTCATTAACAATGCCAATATATTAACAATGGGTGGTTGGAAACTGGCTCCTCAAGAAGCAATTGACATGTTAGATAGGTGGTTGAATACTAAATTTCTTGAAGGATTTGAATTTAAGCGAGAATTCTTAACCAACGCATTTAAACAAGTTCAAGCCATAGAAGATGAAAATTTCAAATAACATGTTAGTATCAAATAATGCTTAATCTAATATTCTTTTAGCTAGTCCTCACAAAAAGGGTCTGTATAAAACGACCCTTTTTTGATTTTTCAAATGAATATGGTAAAATAAAAACACATAATGCGAATCATTTGCAGATTGGTGGTCTTATGAGATTTACAAAAAATCGTCAAATGGTTTTTGAACTTTTAAATCATGCTCAAAAGCCTTTAACAGCAGAACAAATAAAGAGAAAATTAGAAGATTCGCCTAATCTTTTTGAGAAGAAAATGAATCTGTCCACTATTTACCGTGCAATTGATTATTTAGAAAAAAAGGATTATGTAGATTCAGCTTCTTTCGGAAAAACAGTTCGTTTTTTCTTTTGCAAAGATAAATTCAAACATTTTCTTTATTGCGAAAAATGTTCCAACATCCAGGTTTTTGATCAATGTATGGCACAATCTTTGGAAGAAATGGTTTTGAAAAAATATCATTTCAATATCCATTCGCATGTTTTTTATTTCACGGGTTTGTGTGAGAAATGTAAAGGAGAAAAATAAGATGAAAAGATATTTATCGTTGATGGTCCTTTTAGTATTTGGATTGACCATTTTTTCTACAGTGAAAATATCTGTATCAATTGTTCCACAAAGAACTTTTGTGGAAGCTGTGGGAAAGGAATTAGTTGATGTAACAGTGATCATCCCTCCGGGTTATAGTCCGGCAAATTATGCCCCAACAGCAAAACAAATCATTGATTTTTCAGATTCAACGGTTTATTTCACCATTGGGGTACCCAGCGAATCATCAAACATTTTACCTAAATTGGCGAAAAACGCTCCTAATGTGCAACTTGTTTCCTTACATGATGCGGTTGATAAAGTTTTTCAACCTAGGTATTTTAGCGAAAACGAAAGAGATCCACATATTTGGCTCTCCGCCAAAAGAGTCATGTTGATGGTAGGAATTATACGAGATTATTTGTGTTCGATAGATCCTGATCATGATGCGTATTATCGTCAAAATACCCAGGATTTTATTAACAAGCTAAATATAACTGATCAACTGTTGAATGAAACTCTTTCTTCAATTGAAAACAAAGGTTTTTTTTGTTTTCATCCTTCTTTCGGATATTTTGCAGATGATTATGGCTTGAAAATGTACGCTTTGGAGGAAAACGGTAAAGAGGCCTCTCCCAAAAGAATTGCAGAAATGGTTGCCTTTGCAAGAGAAAATAATTACAAAGTCATTTTTTATCAAGCGGAAATAGACAGTTCTCAGACTGATTCTTTTGCTCATGAGATTGGGGGAAAGGCTTTGAAACTAGATCCTTTATCAGCAGATTATATCAATAATCTTAAAAGTATGGGGCAGATTTTCTTGGATGTTTTAGGAGAGCGTGATGGAGAATAACATTGCGATTGCATTAAAAGACGTCAATGTGTCTTACGGAAGTGAGCAAGTCCTCTCAGATATTACAGTTAATTTTCCCGCATCGGAAATGACTGCGATAATCGGTCCCAACGGAGGTGGAAAAACAACACTGTTGAAGGCCATCAGCGGCTTGATTAAAGTAGATTCCGGTAAAATTAGCATTTTTGGAGAGGATGCGAAAACAGCACGTGAAAAAGGATGGCTTGGGTATGTTCCACAAGCCGCTCAGTTTGACAGGCTATTTCCAATTAGGGTAGAAGAGGTCATTTTAACTGGAACATTGAAAAATCATTTGATGCCCTTTATGAAATACTCTCTGGATAATCATCAAAAAGCACATGAAATATTGGAGCAATTGGGATTATTGGATTTAAAGGAAAGGCAAATCGGTCAATTATCCGGAGGCCAGCTTCAAAAAGTCCTTATCGGTAGAGCTTTAATAAAAGATCCTAAAATCTTGCTACTGGATGAGCCAACTGCTAGTATTGATACACAAACAAAAAATCAAATTTATCAAATCCTCCATCATCTTGTTCCCGAAATAACGATCATCATCGTCACCCATGACATGGGTGCCATTTCTTCTTATTTTGATACAGTCGCCTGTTTAAACAAAAAAATTCATTATCACGGAACTGATCAGTTAACACAGGGGATCATAGACGACACGTTCGGATGTCCCGTGGATCTCATAGCCCATGGCATACCCCATAGAGTTTTTAAAGAGGATAAGGAGATTTATCATGATTGAAGCTATTTTGAATTATCAATTTATGCAAAACGCTTTAATGACAGCCATTATGGCAAGTATCGTTTGTGGTATTATCGGGACTATTGTTGTGGAAAAAAAACTTGTGATGATGAGCGGTGGTATTGCCCACACAGCTTTTGGAGGTATCGGCTTAGGTTATTGGTTGGGGTTCGAACCTATCTTAGGGGCTTTGATCTTCTCAGCTGGCTCATCGCTGTTGATCACAACCATAAAAAGAAAAACCAATACCAATACGGATACATTGATTGGTATTCTTTGGTCAACAGGGATGGCCTTGGGAATTTTGTTCATTTACCTTTCTCCAGGATACCCGCCCGATATGGCCTCTTATCTCTTTGGTGATATTTTAACAGTCACACACTTTGATTTATACATCATATTCGGTTTGGTCGTTTTTACCGTATTTGTAATAATCGCATTTTTCAGCCGATGGTTATCATATTTATTCGATGATGAATTCTCTTTTGTCATCGGTATGAATACTTGTTTCATGGAATACTTTATGTTTTTACTGATTGCCTTAAGTATTGTAGTTCTGATTAGAGTAGTGGGAATTATTTTGGTAATCGCATTACTTACAGCTCCAACAGCCATTGCCAAGCAATTCACTTTCAATCTTAAATTTTTAATGATTATTTACAGTTTGATTGGAATGATCATTAGTATTAGCGGTATTTGGCTTTCTTTTTATTTAAATATTCCTTCAGGTGCCATGATTATCCTTTTATTATCAGCCTTGTTTTTTGTTTCGACCTTTTTTAACCGAAAAAAAAAGGCTGGCAAATCCCTTTCAATCGGAAAAAAATAATCGCAAAAAAGGTATATGCTATAATAAAACCAATATTGCTTTGGGAGGTTAGGCATGAACAAATTCAACAGTATATCGGTGGTTCCACATATACCTGACAGAATTAAGGGACTAAGAGAACTAGCGTATAGTTTTTGGAATGCATGGAACCCTGAGGTTCGATGTTTGTTCGAAGAGATGAATCCCTATTTATGTGAGATTGTTCAAAGAAATCCCGTTCGGTTTCTTAAACATATCAGCCAAAAAAGGCTGGATAAAGCATCAAAATCAGAAGAATATTTGAATAAATACGATAATGTCTATGAAAAATTTAGTCAATATCTCACAGATAAGAAAACTTACTTCAACGAAAATGAAATTCTAAATGAAGAAGAAAAGGAAAATCTACTGATCGCCTATTTTTCTGCAGAATTTGGTCTTCATGAATCTCTTCCGATTTATTCTGGTGGGCTGGGGATTCTTGCAGGAGATCATGTTAAATCTGCCAGCGATCTGGGAATTCCTATATTGGGAGTAGGCCTTTTATATCGAAACGGCTACTTTCAACAAAAGATTAATAATCAGGGCTGGCAGGAGTCTGATTATCCGGAATATGATTTTGCGGATTTTTCGGTCATTCCGATCAAAAATGATCAAAACGAAGAAATAAAAATAACGGTACCCCTTCCTGATGGAAATCTTGTTGCAAAGGTCTGGAAAGTACAAATCATGCGCACAACCCTTTTGTTGCTGGATACCGACATCAAAGAAAACCCGCCTAAATTTAGGGAAATCACTTCACAACTCTACGGCGGCGGTCAAGAAATGCGAATTAAACAGGAAATTTTATTGGGGATAGGTGGTGTCAGAGCACTAAGAATGACAGGATATAAACCCAGTGTCTGGCACATGAATGAAGGACATTCGGTTTTTATGGCCTTGGAAAGAATCAGAGAATTGGTGGAGGGGAAATCTTTAACTTTCTTTGAAGCCCTTGAAGCGGTTAGGGCAAAGACCGTTTTCACAACCCACACGCCAGTTCCAGCAGGCAACGATGCCTTTCCGATTCATATGATGGAAAAGTATTTTGCCCATTTCTGGAGTCGTTTATCCATTTCCAGAAAAGAATTTTTAGAATTGGGGATAGAAAAAGAAGGGGATCATAATCTTTTCAATCTGACTGTTTTTGCATTGAATATGACTGCCTGGAGAAATGGTGTCAGTAAATTGCACGGCGAGGTTTCACGTTCAATGTGGAAAAACGCCTGGTATGATATTCCTGTGCAGGAAATCCCCATTGATCATGTCACAAATGGTATTCATTTAGAAACTTGGCTGAACAACGATATGCGTAACATGTATGATGAGTATTTGCAAGACTGGAAATCCAATATATTTAGCAAAGACTATTGGAAAAAATTAGAAGATATACCAGATAAGGTTCTTTGGAATGTAAAAAGTAAGATGAAAAAATCAATGGTGGATTTTATTCATCAGAGGATAAAATTACAGAGAGAAAGAAATGGTGAAACCATTGAACAGCTGCGTGAAATTGAAAGCATTTTAGACCCAAATACCCTTACGATTGGTTTTGCCAGAAGATTTGCAACTTATAAACGAGCCACTTTATTATTGAGAAATATCGAACGCCTCAAAAACATCATCACTAATTCAGAGCGTCCAGTTCAATTTGTGTTTGCTGGTAAAGCTCATCCTGCAGATAAGCCCGGCCAAGAACTTATTAAACGTGTTTATGAAATCACGCGTGAAGACCCTTTTAAGAACAAAATCGTCTTCTTAGAAAATTACGATATGGAAGTGGCACGATACCTGGTTTCAGGAGTTGATATTTGGCTGAATACACCAAGAAGACCCCATGAAGCAAGTGGCACCAGCGGACAAAAAGTACCGGTTAATGGCGGAGTCAATTTCAGCGTTTTGGATGGATGGTGGGTTGAAGGCTATAATGGCAATAACGGCTGGGTTATAGGCGACGGAAGGGATTACGAAGATACAAACATTCAAGATACTGTTGATGCGGTAAGTTTTTACGATACTTTGGAAAAAGAAATCATTCCACTTTATTATGACAGAAATGAAGAAGGTTTACCTAACGGCTTTATCAAAATGATGCGACATTCTATGGAATCTTGTATACCTGAATTCAACACTCATAGAATGCTGATCGATTATTTAAACAAATTGTATATCCCAGCTTACCGATACGGTCAAAAGATAAAAGCCGATGATTACAAAAACGCCAAAGAACTTTCTTCGTGGAAGAGAAAGATAAAAGCAGAATGGGAAGCAGTAAGAATTAACACCGAAACGCAGTATAATCAGGGTGAAGAGATTCCGGTAAATATGGACATCGACTTTACCGCCATGCTGTTTTCAGGGGATATAGAGCCAGAATTTCTCTCAGTTGAATTATATTTTGCAAGATACAATATTCACAATGAAATGGAAGGCTATGAAATTTTCCCGATGACACTGGAAAAGCAAACGCTTCATAACACTTATATTTATCGAGGCAAAGCCCATTTACCTGAAAGAGGACGCTATGATTACAGTATCCGGGTGATACCCTACAATGAGCTTCTGCCCCATAAACACGATACCGCTCTAGTTAGATGGTTGGATAATTGAAGGGAAGTGAAAGGATTTGAAGAAAGAACTTTTACCGATAATATTTCAAAATGATCATTTGGAAATTCTTGATCAAAGACAGCTTCCAACGCAAATAGTATACAATAGAAGAAAAACCATTGACGAAGTATTCCATGCGATTAGAGACATGGAGCTTCGAGGTGCTCCTTTAATTGGAATCACTGCAGCTTACGGCATGTACCTTTCTATTCTTGATTTTGATGGTTCTTCAGATGGTTTACTGAGACTGCTTGAAAAAAATGGAGAATACCTGGTGAAAGCAAGACCAACTGCAGTAAATTTGGATTGGGCCATTAAAAGAATGATTGCCGTTTCACAGATGCACGCTGCAAAAGACACGAGTGAGCTAAAGAAAGAATTGTTGGCTGAAGCTCTTTTAATCAATAATGAGGATGTCCAAATTTGTAAAAATATAGGTGAAAACCTGTTAGCCTTATTAGAAAAGGGAAGCGGGCTGTTAACACACTGCAATGCCGGTGCTTTGGCCACTTACCGATACGGTACAGCCACTGCCCCCATGTATTTGGGACATGAAAGAGGTTGGGGATTTAAGATCTTCGCCGATGAAACACGTCCTTATAATCAAGGTGCCCGACTAACTGCATTTGAATTGTCTGAAGCCGGCATGGATGTCACCTTGATCTGTGATAATATGGCAGGAGTGGTGATGTCTCAAGGAAAAGTCGATGCAGTGATTGTTGGATGTGATCGGGTCGCTGCAAATGGTGATGCTGCCAATAAAATTGGCACCATGACTTTGTCAGTTTTGGCTAAAGAATTTCAGATTCCCTTTTATATTGCAGCGCCAACTCCAACGATAGACATGTCAACATCAAGCGGTAGGGATATTCCCATCGAAGAAAGATCTCATGAAGAAATCACAATGTTTAAAGGACAACGGGTTGCACCTTTGAATATTTCTGTTTATAATCCGGCTTTTGATGTGACGCCTTCCGAGAATATTACAGCTATTGTCACTGAAAAGGGGATTGTTTATCCACCCTATTCAGAAAATCTATCAAAATTGATGAAAGGTTAAATCAACAATGTGGATTGACACACATACCCATTTATGGGATGAACAGTTTAATGATGATCGTCACGAAATCCTTGCCTCTCTTGGGAAAGAGTTAAAGTATATTATCGATATCGGTGTGAATACCGCAACTTCTGAGCAAGCTGTATCATTAGCTTATCAAAATGAACGTGTTTTTGCGGTCGTTGGTGTTCACCCTCACGACTCAAAAGAACTAAATAATCAAGTTTTTGAGCGGATCAGAGAACTGTCAAAAATGGATAGAGTAGTTGGAATCGGAGAAATCGGGCTGGATTTTTATAAGAATTATTCAACTCCTGAGGTTCAAAAAGGTTGCTTTATTCGATTTCTTCGTTACGCTATTGAAGTCAATCTTCCAATTGTTTTGCACATTAGAGATGCGTACGAAAAAGTCATCGACATTTTAAAGACAGAAGGAATACCCAAAGCAGGTGGTGTTGTCCACAGTTTTCTATCGACTGAACATCATGCCAGACAGTTTATTGATTTAAATTTATATTTAGGTATTGGAGGTCCTATTACATTCAAGAAAAATCAAGATCTACGAGAAACCATTAAAAAAATACCTGTGGAAAATCTCATTATCGAAACCGATTGCCCTTATTTAACCCCCGTTCCTAAAAGAGGTCAGCGAAATGAGCCCGCTTTTGTCCAATATGTCGCTCAAGAAATATCAAAAATAAAAAAAATACCAATTATCGATTTGGAAGAACTTTTATGTGAAAATGCAGCAGATTTGTTTGCATTACCTAAGTGTTGAAAATGTGGAGGTGTAAGAATGGAAGGAGATTTTGAAAGACGACAGGATACGATCGAAAAGGTCAAAAAGTTTATAAGTACCTTTTCGATTTTAGTCATACTGATTATCATCGGAATATACTTTGCCACTGGGATTTATCAGGTGGAACCATCGGAGGTGGGCTTAGTTAAAAGATTTGGTAAATTTGTAAGAACAGATGAGCCGGGAATAAACTATCATCTGCCTGCTCCATTTGAATCTGTAACGATTGTGGATGTGTTGACCTTGAGAAAAATAGAAATAGGATTTAGAACGACTGCTCCGGGCAGATATTCCGAAGTAGACAAGGAATCACTGATGATGACGGGAGACAACAATTTTGCAGATGTTGAGTCAGCGATTCAATACAGGGTAAAAGAACCTGAACTATATGCTTTCAACGTAAAAGAGCCTGATACCATCGTAAAATACGTAGCTGAAGCCATGATAAGGGAGAGAGTAGCCCAAAGAACTGTAAATGAAGTTTTGACCAGTGATAGAGATGCCATTGCGATTGAATCAAAGCAGGCTATTCAAGAGGCTCTGGATAAATATCAAATAGGCATAAAGATTGAAAACGTCCGATTACAGGAGGTGAATCCACCTGACCAGGTACTCGCTGCTTTTGATGATGTCAATAGTTCATTACAGGACAAGGAAAAAACAATCAACGAAGCGTTGTCCTATTATAACGATATCGTTCCCAGAGCACAGGGCCAAGCCTCACAGACTGTTCAGGAAGCATCAGCCTATAAAGAGATCCAAATACTCAATGCTCAGGGAGAAGTAGCACGATTCGCCAACATTCTTGAGAAGTACATTGAAGCTCCTGAAATAACCAGAACAAGACTATATATCGAAACCATGGAAGAGATCCTTCCAGATGCCAGAAAAATACTGTTGTTTACTGAAAACAACGACACATTGAATTTCCTGGATCTTGATGGCATTCTTTCCGGAGGTGATTCGAAATGAAAAAAGTAGTATGGACATTGGTTATTTTCATTCTGTTTTTTATTGTTTTTGCATTATTCACCTATCAAGTTGACCAGGCTGAAGTTGCTGTAAGAACAAGGTTCGGTAAGATACTGACCGTGAACACAGAACCAGGCCTCTATTTTAAAGCCCCGTTTATTGACACGATTTTAACCAGAGATAAAAGAATCCAAATATACGATATTCCTCCGGAGAGTATCTTAACAACAGATCAAAAAAGGCTTGAAGTGGATACATATGTTTTATGGCGAATATCAGAACCACAACAATTCATTGAAACCATGAAAACCATCACATCTGCCTTGACTCGTTTGGATGATGTCGTTTACTCGACTCTTAGGGATAAATTTGCGGAGTTGTATATAGGCGATATCATTTCAGAAAGAAGGAGAAGAACTCTTCAGCTTATTACGGATACGGCTGAAAAAACAATGAGTCAGTATGGGATTGATATTCTGGATGTAGATGTAAAAAGAACTGATCTGCCTTCAGCAAACGCTCAAGCGGTTTTCGATCGAATGAAATCAGAGAGAAGCAAAGAAGCATCCTTGATTCGAGCAGAAGGCGAAAGACAAGCCCAAGATACACGAGCCAGAGCTCAAAAAGACGCCGATATCCTGATTGCAGAAGCCAATAAAACGGCTGAAGTACTCCGTGGCGAGGGAGATGCTCAAGCTTTGGAGATCTATGCAAATGCCTTTTCACAAGATCCTGATTTTTACAGATTTTGGAGGATTATGACAGCCTATAGGAACTCTATGAAAGATGGCACATCCATTGTTATGGGTAAAGACATGGAATATCTGAATGAATTTTATGGAGGAATCACCTCATTAGAAATTACTCAGACGAAGGAAGCACAATAGATTTTTACTCAATCGGAAGTGAAATCGAAAATGAAATAGTCATCAGAAGATCCAGGTTCATCAGTTCGGCAAAAATGGTTCTTAGTCCCCAAGAGGCAAGGGCATTTATTGCCGAACGATCTTCTTTACACTCAAAGGCGAATCATAACTGTTGGGCTTACAAAATAAGCCCGAATGAATGCTCGAATCAGCAAGAATTGTTTTCATCAGATGATGGTGAACCCCCAGGAACTGGTGGAAAACCTCTTATTGGAGCCATCGAAAAAAGCAACATCACCAATGTAGCAGTTGTTGTATCCCGATATTTTGGAGGACATAAACTTGGAATTCGTGGGCTAATTGACGCCTATTCAGATGCTGCATTAACTGCCATCGAAAAATCAGATGTCTTTGAATTTCGCTTATTTATTCGATTAGTAATGAACTGTGGATACAGCGAATGGCCAAGAGTACAATATGAGACCGAAAGAATCCAAATTCACATTAATAAAGATGATGTCATATTTAAGGAGCGTATTCAATTGACCGTTTACGTTGAATCTGAGAAATTAAAGCATTTTGTTAGTATTCTCAATACATTTCAAGCAAACAGATTGGATGTGGATTATCAGATTACGGATAACCGACAATATCGCTCTGTTAAAAAATTAAAAGAAAACAAGGTGTAATCATGGAAATATGGCAAAGCTTGGTATTATTCGGTTCACTATTCGTATCAAATCTGATTATTTACAACAAGATACTCACATTTGAAAATAGTAAAAAGATCGTTATATCGATTGGTTTTGCCGCTTTATTATTTCCGCTTTTCTACGGAGTTTTTTATTTGCTTTCAAGCACCAGTTCGGAAAATTTCAAAGTAATGGCTTATGGTGTTTTCTTTATCAACAATGCATGGTTCTTGATTTTTTTGAGAAATTCGATTATCAGCTACAATCAAACGATCAACATTGGTAAGTATTTTTTGTGGACCATCATCTGTTTACTCATCCCCATCTCTTTGATACTTTTTTATAATCCGATTGCGGAATTCACTGAAATCATCTTCAACACTGCATATTTGATCGGGATTTTCCCTATGACTATTTTTGTTTCCATCCTTTTGGGAATCTCTGTTAATTCCATATTTTGGGGTGTATTCGCATCAGTTGCTTTTTTCTCTTTAGATTTTGCCATTCGAACAAACCTATTCATGGTCATACCCAATGATTATACAATAGTCATATCAGAATTATTCAGGGCTGGATTTATAGCATTATTCTCCATTATCAGTCTTTTTGGTTCTCAAATAAAAAAAGAAGCCCCTTCTGAAATCATAAAGGGAACCAAAAAGCTAAATAATCTATTATTTATGTTGCTTACGGTATTTCCAGTTATGGTCTTTTACACTGCTTTTTGGCAGGTCAATATCAACCATAAAAAATTGCAAGAAAATGAAGTTAATGTATCTCAGGAGATTTTTATGCTATCTTTGGAAAAACTAAACGATTATTCAAATAAATACTCAAGAATTATCGCCGACCTGTTAAATTCACCTTCAATTGCCTCAGCACAATGGAAAATTGATTCTTATAAATTTTCAAACCCAGAGATTCACGCTGGTCAAATCATCGCCTATAAAACTTCCCCTTTTGAGGGTATGAACATGTCCACTCAAAATGGCATGATAGAATTTTCTTCGGATAGCCAAAAGGGATGGGCCATTAAACTAACGGTTGATGGCAAAAAAATATACAATGATCTCCCGTTAAAATCAGAACATCAGTTTTACGTTTTTGATGATCAAATTCCTGTTATCTCTCCCCCAAACATACAAATCCAGCGTAGAGAACTGTTTTTTTCAAATAAATATCAATACGCTTTTGAGTCTCAAAAAAAACTGTTTGATAAGAATATGGAAATCATCATGATTTTTCAAACTCCAGCGCCGGAATTGAGCCTTTTTACTATTTATTTTCTCTTTTTTTCAGTGTTAATTTTAGTATTAATCTGGGCTTTTTACGGTTACTACATGAATAATTGGGAAAAGAACGCCATGACGTTTTTTCAAGAAGCAAAATCAGAGACCTTAGAATATAGAAAAAAGCTGGAAACTATTAGAAATTCAATGACTTTTATGAGTAAGGATATTTCGAAAAAGGAATGGATGACAGAAGAAATTTATAAACATTATGCTTATTTATTTGATTTTTTAAACAGCAATAACTTTCAACAAAAAAGTGATATTGCACTCAGTTATTTCTATAAAGGGTTAAAAAGCAGGATTCAGATGTTTGAAGAACTTTACTTGATTAAAAAGTATCTTTCTGAAAAACAAATCTTTGCAACCTCTGACAGTGCTAAAAAAGGTGAAAAAGTTGAAATCTCAAAAGGTCAACTTCCCAATGATTTGATCCTGCAAACGAATACCTCATCGATTAACTGTGTTAGTGTTGAAGATTCAGAATTAATCTTTTGTGTTAAGAAAAGAGAGAACAGTCTAAATATTCTAAAAGAACAGGAATTTCTTAAAGACCTATTTGAAGTGAGTAAATTCTATATCAAGCAACATAATTTTTTGACAAGAAATGATAATATTTTTGACAAAACGTTTATCCTATTAAAGATGTTTGAACAGATACACTCTTTAGTTTTTTTATCTGAAAACTGGATTCTGTCCCTACTAAAAGAAATGACTACTCTTCTAAACAAGCCTGTTTTCATATCCTTTTATGAGATGCAGAAAAACGAAATCGTCTTTAAAACCTTAGAAAACGGGCAAATAAAAACAAGAAAAACACAAATGCCTGATACAACTGAGTCTGAGGTTACAGAATATTCTCATTTGAACACACTTAAAAAAGATGTTTCTGAATTTGATCATATCAGTCCTGAACACTCTCTTTCCGGCTCAGCCCGTTCATTTGGAACCATACCCTTTTACATCAAGGGGAGACAATCAGGCCTTTACTTTGAATATGCTGACTATAGAGTTTTTTCTCAAAGGGAGATTGAGTTGTATTTTCACATAGCAAAAAGTATTTCAGAAAGGGGAGTGAAAACTACCAAACATGAATAAACTCATTTTGGTTTTATTTGGTTTGCTACTTTCAACAGTCCATTATTCATTAGCTGTTTACGAGTTGAATCTTTTGGATTATTCTGAGAAACACTTTAACAGATTGTCTGAATTTGTAGGGTTTCAAATTGAAAGTGTTAGTGCCAAGGTTTATGAATATGATCAATTAAACGAATTTACGAGAGTGACTGGTGCGCCTTTTTTTATTTCCGCCTTCTCAAATAAGCAGGGCATTTATATACAAAGCCGACACCTTCTTGGCAACCGATTTCAGCCGGCTATTATTCACGAATTAATTCATTTTACGATTAAAAATCAATATCCAGTTCCAGCTTGGTTTGAAGAAGGTTTAGTTTGTTTGATAACACAAGAGTTCTCAGATGTTCATGATATAGATCCCATGATAGATGTTGCGGATTTTGATATTCGTAATGCCAAAAGCAATTGGGAACTTGTTTCTTATTGTCTCGGATGCATCGTGAAGGTAAAAGAATTATTGACTGAAGATCCAGCAACCGTTACAATCAACACTGTTAACACTAGCATTCCATAGGAGGTCAAAATGGTTTACCCGGTACAAAGAAGTCATTCCTATAAAAACAGAACAAAGAAAAAAAAGAAATCAAAGCTCCCATTTATTATTGCTATCGTACTTATACTTGTTATCGCTCTTTTGAGCTTTGTATTTTTCTTGTACAACAATTTGGTTCATTCCAAGGTGATGACAGATGACAGGGTTGATTATGTCTTTTATATGAAAGGCATTGAAAAGATATTCCTGATTAGGACGGACAAAAAAGAAAAAATAAATTATCTGATTTCTATACCGAAAATCAGTTATGAACCAATTATGGCCATTTCTATGAATCAATTGAATCCCAGAGAAATCGCACGCTCTGTGGAAAAATTATTTGGTGCTGTTGATTCCAGTTTTTACTCTTCCATCGACCAAGAGTCTTTTGCTCGTATCAAGAATCTATCAACGAATCATAATGACCTTTCCTACGAACAATTAACCATTGAGCAATTTGTTGAAATTATTGAGCATATCACATTAGATTGGCATGAGTTTCTTTTTTTCAACAAATCAAAAACGATCATACAGGCACAATCTGAACATAATTATTCCCAACATGGTTCATATCGATTAATAAATCACATTAATCAATATGCCAACAAAGAAATTCCCATGACATTTATGACAAAAGCACCGGTTAAAATTACTGTACAGCAAATGGGTGCCGATGGCAACGGGACATTAAATGAATACGAAAGACTCTATATTGATGATAAAAGTCTGGATACGATTATGGAGTTTATGAAAAGATGAAACAACTATTTCAGTTTTCAGTCTGCTGTTTAGGTATGGTCTCCTCCCTTTTTTTTGTTTTTTTCTTTCCAAGGCCTTTCATTCAATTTTTCCCTGAACAGATTGCCAAGCCCACCTTTTTCCAAGGTGAAGCAGCACTTTCAGAAAAGGTTTTTTTCCTTATTTTAGGTGTAGACGATGCTGGAGAGGCTGGATCGGATAGAACAGATGCAATCATGTTAGTTGGAATGGACCTGAACACTTCAGCCTTTGAACTTATATCCATTCCCCGTGACTTAATGATCAATGATCCTAAAAATCCCAAAGATCAAATTAAAATCAACTCGGTGTACAAAAGCGGGGGTCTTGAGGCTCTTAAATTTGTTATTGAAAACCTTTTTAGCGTTCAAATAGAAAAATATGCTGTTATCGATTATTCCCTTTTTAAATACTTAGGCGATCTGGTTGGGCCGGTTGAAATCAAAGTCAATGAATCCATGCACTATGAAGATCATCAGCAACTGTTAAGCATACATTTCGAGCCCGGTGTTTATGAAATGTACGGTGAAGACCTTTTGAATTATGTTCGTTTTAGAGATGACAGTAAAGGCGATTTAGGGCGAATTGAACGTCAAAAAAACGCCATAAAAAGTACTTTAATTCAATTTAAGAGCAAATTATCCTTCGAATTCATCGAAAATGAATTTAAAAACATTTTATGTCAGATGGACACTAATTTTACCACTCAAGATATTATTTATACATTACTGAGTATGAATGATTTGGATGATGTCATTTTCTTCAATTATCCCTATCAGATCGCATCGGACGGAGCGATCTATACAGATGATAATCGAATAGCCACTTTAATTAGCGACTTTAAATCTTTTAGCAAGACACAAATAGCCGAAAAAGAAGGAAC
>Ga0116163_1000676_pt1 | contig 23146 bp, 24 predicted proteins | sample AD_UKC107_MetaG_FD_89889 | JGI IMG/M metagenome (GOLD analysis project Ga0116163, IMG submission 89889) | Active sludge microbial communities of municipal wastewater-treating anaerobic digesters from Hong Kong - AD_UKC107_MetaG | ecosystem: Engineered > Bioreactor > Anaerobic > Digestate...
CCTCTCGTCTTGGGTCATAAGCAAAATACTCCTTGCTGCTTTAATTCCTTTAAACCTTTCTCAATGTCTTGTATAGAGTATTGGCCGCCAAACATCCTATACACATATAATGGCGTCACGCACCAAAAGTCCATTGAACACGAGCGTGCTTCATTCTCCATGAGCTCACGAAGCCGGGTAATAACATCCTGATTCATTCATTACGACTTTAAGACCAATTTATACCTAATCCCTGCTGAGAACCACTTTAAAGCTTGTAGTTCAACCATTGCATCAAGGTGCCCTTTCCATAACGAAACAATAGCACCTATATTGAATGTCCTGGCATCATATTCAGCTATCAAACGTGTGTTAATAACTTCTTCTTTTTGAAGCCATATTGGCATCCAATCCACAGCAGCCATAGGGCCGCTCAAAGAATAGAATGTCCAATTATTAAACTGGTATCCCAAGTGAGCACAGATGTTTCCCACTTTGGTAGGGAAATCCTTTGAGGCTACCGCATATACTCTTGTGAAGAAGTTATTGCCTGGCCCGCTATTTGAGAACATACCCTTGTCAAAATCATTGATTCCAACCGCCAAATCGGGCAGCCAATATTTCCCAAAATCTCCACACCTCAGCAATTGTGCCTTTACGCCCAAATGTCTGTCTTGGTTGAACGTGATATTGTCCCTCTCAGAAGGATTAGGCTTACGCTTACCATCAAAAATCACGCAGGTATAATAGAGCTCCAGTCTCTGAAAAAAAGTGAGATCGAAGCCATAGCCGAACGAATGATAACCCCATGCATCCTCTGGTAACATATGCTTATTCATGAAATTATTAGTAATCATGAATGTCCCCGACTGATTCATCTTAGCAGACGGCATATGAAGGAGACCAGAAGCGCCATCTAAATACTGGCCCCTTAAAGTGAAACAGATATTTAGCATTATAGCTGCTAAAACAACTACACACCTTAAACTTGAAAATTTTGTATCCATTGTTAAGCTCTAATTTATCCTTAAAGAGCTTTTCATAGTCAGTTACAGAGAAAAATCTAAAGATCTAAATAATCCAGTACAAAAAAATGCAATCAACCCCTCTTTCGAAACCATGTTTCCTTATTTCTTCGAGTTCCGTTGCTATCTCATCAATAGCAACCGTGCCTCCCCACATCCTATAAACGTACAATGGTGTTAAACATCCAAAGTCCATGGAACAAGAACGTGCTTCTTGTTCCATGAATTCCTTTAATCTGTTAAAGGTATCGTTATTCATATTATTTATTCACAGCTGCTTTAACTCCGGATAGCATTATTGTCCAACAACCTTTGATTGCATCTACAGGGAATATACTAAACTGTATAATGCTATATCGGAAGTATACCCAAAAGGATATTAGTTTACTAATTATCCATGGATACTTCTTCTTAAAACTCATATCCCTTCCATGCCCAAAATTTCCAGACTCAAGAATAAGAGTGATCATTTTATTTGATTTTGTAACCCATACTTTGTCTGACGAATAAAAGGGCATAGCATCATACGGCATGCCTAACCAATTAACTGCCAAAGAAGCGAACGCTTTCCATTTAGGCAATAAACCCATTCTTTTCAACCTGCTCTCTAACAGAGGGATATCAATCTCATTATGAAAATTCCAAAGCAAACGGCACCAATCACATATTTGTCTTAATCCAATTCCACCATGAAAGTAGTGTTGTAATATATGGGTAAAAACAAATATAATATCATCATCTGCAGAAGGCAAATATATATCGGTCTGGGCGTTATGCCATATTCGCTTACGATTATTTCCAAAAGCTTCTGTTTGAATGTAATCTATCTCTTTGTCTATTCTTTTACCCAATTTTGTACGCAATGTGCCATGCAGTTCGACTTCCCAGTTTTCAATAGTTAATGCTTGATGAAGATTACTAACATTTTCTTTGTCAACATACTTTGCTAATGGAGTAAGCAACAATTTGGCTCTTTTATAATCATCTTTATCTAACAGCAAATCCACATCACCACAAGCACGCCATAGAGGCGTCGCATAGCATTGAGCCACCCCCTGCCCTTTTACAAGGAGCGCATAGATATCAGCCGCCTTAATTGTGTGAACCAGAGAGGCAATAAAATTATTCATAGCTTTATTGCGCTGTTCCAATTGTAGGGCTTGCCCAACAAACTGTAGAACAGTTTCTTTTGGCGCTTTAACACCAACGACGTGCTCAAACCCTGCCGCTATCAGTCCTAGTGTTGATTGTTTTTCTGCTATATTATAAATCTCAGAAAAATCAACATGATCAAATGCTGAAAATTGGACATCTTTCTCCCAAAGTCCAGCTCGCGTTAAGGCGAAAAAAGCCTGTTCATTGACCGTCAACAACATGCAAAAAACTTACTTAAAGCTTTCCAGTGTCACTTTCAACCCTGTACGTTCATCTACCGGAATCTTTTCAACGCCCAAAGCTTTCTTTATCTTTTCATTAGAGGGCACATAATTCTCGGACTACTTCTGTAATCTTTCTGGATTGAGAGGCAGATGTAAAACTCCACTAATCTTGGCCACATCAGACACATCAAACCAGGTGAGCTATATATAAATGAAAAGCACAAGACGCTTGTCAATTTATAGTATCTCGAATCTTTTTCCGTATCCATTATTAAAAATTATTTTGGTCAAAGAAAAATATATAGGATACTTCTATATTGTAATGCACACTGGTAAAAAATATCTACCTTCCTGTAAGATAGGTCATAGTCTGGGGGGATAAGGCTTTTAGCAACTTATATAACATAACACATATCGCAACGGTCACAAACACGCTAGCAAAGTACAGTAATATCAACACTAGTTGACTGTCAATAGTAAATCTCTCAATAGCTCGTTTTATTACTGTTATAAGAAAGCCATGCGTTGCGTAAATAAAGAACACACAATCCCCTGATATATAATCCTTAATCTTATCAAATAACATACTGTTACTATTCACCATATAATAAACTGCCGCAATACCTTCTAATATTAACATATTATTTAATATATAAGAAACTATAAAGTTATCCCACAGATAATGGTTTAGTGTAGATATAACTCCTAGAAAGAAGAAGATTCCTATTAATAATTTGCCCCCCCCATACAGAATTTTTGCAATCTTTTCAATACAAATTCTGACGATAACAGTTTATTCAAATACCCTCCTAAAGAGAAGAAAAAAACGCACGTACATATATTATTACCCAAAAATGGGATTGGGCAAGCAAATATCCAGAGCATAGCTATCACTATAAGACTTATATATCCTGCTTTGAATTTAAACAAGAGAAAAAAAAGCAATGGAGATAGAAATGTAACAGTAATCAAATCTCTTATAAACCATAGAGGGAAATCAATTGGCCCGCCGGTTGGATTCCCCCAAAACACCCAAATTACATCCTGTAACGATGCTTCAGTTATGACGGGGATCCCACCGTTCGTAAACGACGGAAGGATATGCTTGAGACCTGTAAACAATAGCCAGAATACTGTATTCCACAACAGAAATGGAATAACCAATGTATTAAGTCTTCGACGTTGTTTTTTCCAATATGTATTAATAGTGAAATCACTATAGTCCCTAAAATACAGGCAACCTGAAATAAAAAAGAAGAGAGGTACTGCTACCTGCGATATGACCGAGGTAAAGAAGTGAGAGACTACGTCGTATGGCGTTACTGTATTTACACCATTAACCATGAACTTTGCATGGATGAAGACTACCATTAGCATCAAAGGCAGTCTTAGCCTGTCAAAATTCTGATATATTGCTTTATCCATTAATTACTAATAGCTTTTACCTGGACGAAAACACCTGCTGATTATTAGTCAACGTCATGAAACAATCCTCACTTAAAGCTTTCAAGCGTCACTTTCAATCCAGTGCGTGCATCAACCGGCATTTTTTCGACACCAAGAGCCTTCTTTATTTTCGCATTTGAAGACACATAGTTCTCTGTCAGTTTTTGCAATCTTTCAGGATTCAGAGGTAGATGTAACCAGCCTCCTATTTTAGCCACACCATTCATCAAGTTCTTAGGCAGCTTCCATATATGTGCCTTCTTACCTATTGACATACAAATTTCTTCTATCAATTCATTGGTTGACAATGCCTCGTCGTCGCCCATGTTATAAATTCCAGATTCAACTTCCTTGGTCAGAACTCCATTCACAGCAAAGCAAATATTGTCTACTGAAGTGAATGTTCTTCGGTTCTCAAATGCGCCCAGTGGCCATGGAATTCCTTTTTTGACCACATTATACAGCAAATTCAGATTGCCTTTATTACCAGGCCCATGAATCATGCAAGGACGGAAGATATACACTCCTCTATCCTTAAACTCATCAGGGCGAGCCTGCATAGTGTTCAAGATATACTGCTCTGCAGCAATCTTACTTTCTCCGTAAGGACCAACAGGTGACGGAATAACATCCTCAGTCAAGAGACCGGCCACTTTATCTGCTGCAGCCTTTGCAGTACTGAAGAACACAAACTTCTTGATGTTAGGATGAGCACAGAAATAATCGAATATCTTTATGGTAAGATCTCTGTTCACTTTGAAATATACATCTGCAGCGGCCTGATTCTTCGTATCGTGAGCTTTCCCCGCCAAATGGATGATGGCATCCACATCAGGTATTTGCCCATCATCCAAGTTGTTCCAGCCAAAAGTAAACTTAATACCATCTTTCAAAGGCGAGATAATGTCTAGCCCATAGATAACATTATCTTTTGAAAGGGCTTTTACCAAATTGCTGCCCACAAAACCATGGACGCCAGTAATAAGTATTTTCATCGTTATTTGTATAGTTTCTCTATTTCTTTCCAAACTAGCTCTTGATTGAAATGGTCTATCACGAATTGTCTTCCAGCCGCACCCATCTTCTTTCTCATATCTTCATTTTCATAGAGAGAAGCAAGGGCGCTAAGCAGTTCCTTATCATCATGACTAACAAAGATGCCTGTTTCGCCATCAATTATTGAATCGATACAACCAGTTGCTTTTGTAGTTATTACCGGCAGCCCCATAGATGATGCCTCAAGAACGGAAGTTGGGAAACCCTCTCGATAGGAAGCCAGGACGAACACGTTCATTAAAGCATAATAATACTCAATCTCTGCATAGCCCACATATCCTGTCTTAATGATGCCTTCATCCTCCTGTATCACATTTACAACATCCTCAGGCAAGGCATCTCTAATCTCCAACATACCAACAAGCATCAAACGTACATTTAGACGCTCAGATCTTAACGCCTTGTATGCACGGACCAATTCAATGATTCCCTTGTCTTTAACTAGACGACCTGCAAAGCCTATCACAAAATCACCATCGTTGATACCAAACTTTGCACGCAACTCATTAAGCTTTGACTTGTCAACACTATCTAAACAAAATCTTTCTGTATCTATACCATTGCATGTCCCATTTACTAATACAACTTGTTTTGAGACAGGATTCAACTTATCTTCCAAGCTTCTCTTTGCTACCGAAGGACTAACACAAACAATCTTTGTGGCTAACTTTGACGCAAGTCTATCGATATTTACAAGAAGGCTTCGCTTCAACCCAGTGGATGTCTCATAGACCAGCCCGTGTCGGAAATAGATTCTAATAGGCACCCTCGCAAACCAAGCTGCCATCATGGCAATCAAACCACCTTTAGGCGTGTGACCAGTCACCACATCTGCTTTTACCTCTTTGATATACTTATAGGTCGCGGCCACTGCCTTCAAGTCTTTTCCAATGGAGATTTTACGAAGCACCTCTATTGGTTTATACTCAAAGGCATATCGTTTCGAGAACTCTTCAAGTTCTTCCGCAGGGCTACATACGATATACTCTTTGTTTCCCTTCTCCACAAACCAATTCATTTGTTTCCCAAGAAAATAAGGGATGACAAATGAAATATTAACGACATGTAATATATTCATATTATTTCCATTTCCCAGTATATGATTAGACAATTATACCATCTCTCATAATAAATGCTCATATATTATATCAAGCGATTTCTCCGTTGCGTGTCCAAATTCCGAGACATACTTTCTCTGGAACCTGATTGTTGAGTCATTCTTTATGGTAGTGTCAGTATTACTTATATAATTTAGCAAATCTTCCTCAGAGCTTGCAGATGGCAACCATTCGCGGATGTCAAAATACATGCCTCTCTTCTCTGCATACTTTTCATAGTCATAGCAATAGCAAAGCATTGGCTTACCCTGTATGGCATAGTCGAAAAAGATGCTGCTATAATCACTGATCAACATATCACTTGCAAAAATTAGCTCATTCAAGTTTGGATAATCCGACACGTTTTTTACAAATTCATTATCCACGACACCCATGACCCGTGCAACCTCATAATGAGCACGAAACAGTAGAACATAATCCTTTCCCAACCTATCAGCCCATAATTTCAAATTGATTGGAGGAGTCAGCACTACGTTGTTACTTTCATCTTTGTCATATTCACGGAAAGTAGGTGCATAGAGAATTGCTTTCTTAGTTTTGGGAATGCCCAGTGATATTTTCAGTTCATCCTGCCTTGCTTTTGTGGTATTTGCTAATTCATCATTACGAGGAAGACCTGTAATCCTAAAATCATCAGCAGCCATATTAAAGGCCTTTGAAAACACTTCTACATCAAAGTCACCTTGTGCCAGCATTACACCATTGATATTAGACTTCCCTTTAATACCGAACGAAGTATTTCCACTATTGATGTCGCTTCCCATACGTTTGATTGCGGAGCCATGCCATGAATTCAACTGGAAAGTGTTTTTCCCTGTAAAGTTCAGACCTCTCGTCATGCTGCTATTCGTCACCCATATTCGAGCGCGGAGCAATGTTTTATAGTAAGCAAGCGTATCAATTTGTACTTTCTCCTCTCGTGGCAAGTTAAACTCTTCGGGGTGCATAAATGCCCACACTAGTTTATATCCATCATATCGAGGATCGTGTAACATTGCTTCATAAATTGCTTTTGGGCTATCATCATATTTACGACCTCCAAAACTTGCGAAAACAATCAGTTTAGCATCAGTCTTAACAAACAATTTCAGAAATCGAATACCCCAGCTCCCAATATAATAATACAGGGTATAAATAATTTTACTATATTTTACTCGATTAATGAGTGAAAGGTTATTCATATTAAACTCTTCCTGATTTTAATTTATAATCGTAAGAATGCTCACCCTCTGCCCTGAAATCATTATGGTACCGTTCTAATACTTCCTTAAAGACATCATCATACTGAGGGATAAACAAATCATCCTTAGCTTCCAAATGCTCTATGATAGAATTAGCCATAGGTGCGGTAACACTTAAGTCTGTCTTTCCTGCCGTAAATGATGTACCCTTCAAAGACCCAGGACTAACATTAAGAATGCAATTAGGCGAGCTTGCCTTTTTAAGTTCTACATTCACACTTTCAATGAAAATCTTAAGAGCTGCCTTAGTTGCGCCATAAACAGCGAAGAAAGGCGAAGACATAAATCCAGCAATACTCACCATCACGCCACAATAGAAATCTTCTTGAGCTTCCAATTCTCCATAAAACTTATGAACCAATCTCAAGACTGGAATTGTATTCACATTAAAGGAACTGGTTATATAACTCTCAGGTACATCCTTGAAGAGAGCCAACTTTCCAAAGCCTGCCGTAATCATTAACGCATTGATGTCTGTGAAACGGTCAAAGAATGAATAATCCTCATTGGTGAGGTCAAATTGAAATGCTTCAACCTTTGGATTCAGGTATTCTTCAATCAGAGGGGCTTTATCTACAATATACACCTTCTCTATAGAATCACGTTTAGCGAGTTCTGTAGCAATACTCAAACCAATGCCGTTGGCACCTCCAACTACAAGTATCCTTTTAATCATATTTTAGTCACATTCTCACCGTTACGATATTTTTCAATGATCTCTGCTATAGCCACACTTTCGCGCCTGCGAAGTTTATAACAACTCCTGCGCTCATTTACAATCATTGAGAGCCATTCCTGAATCTCATATCTTAGGCCTTCGCCATCATAGCTATAGAAGTATTTCTTGTTCTTGGTTTGGTCTTCATATCTAACCTCAAAGAAATCTGTCAGCCACCAAGGGGCAGGGACATATATGTACCCCTTAGTACCTGAAATAACCAAGTTGCCTTCTGTCTTTACGCCAATTCCCAACGTAAAGGAAGCCGTTGCATGAGGGTAGTTGATAACACCTTTTGTATAAATGTCAACACCATTCTCCATACGGCTATGGAAATCTACATCATGCCAATCGATACCGAGTAACTTGATGATAGCAAGCAAAGTTAATGGCGCATGTTCAGTCATGGCTCCACCAGCCTGTGCAGCATCCAATTCACGCGTAGGTGGAGGCACCATCTTACTCAAAGATGATTTGACATCGACAACCTCCCCGACGATTCCACTCTTTACTAGGGTTACTATATGGCCAAAAGCAGGACAGAATGCCGTTTTGCTTGCTTCAAGCAAAACAAGGTTACGTTCTTCCGCCAGTTTGTATAGCTCTAAAGCCTGCTCTTTGTATAGCACAAAAGGAATCTCACAGAGTATATGCTTATTAGCCAACAAAGCTTTTTTTACATAGTCATAGTGCGTCAAGTGAGGAGAAGCCACATATACCAAATCCACAGCTTTTAAGAAAGCTTCATAGTCTGTATATGATTTGAGTTCGTGTTGCTTTGCAAAGGCCTCTGCTTCTTCTATATCTGGATTCATTACGGCAGTAACAAGTGCGCCATTCACCACCTTACTCTCAGGCACAAAGCGGTTAGCAATACGACCACTACCTACAATTCCTATCCTATAGTCTACTTGGCTCTCTGCACGTAGTTGTGTAGAAGATATACCTTCAGTTCTAGGCAGATACACCACCTTGCAATATTCATTCAAGTAATCAAACTTGCCCTCCCAATCGGAACCAATGGCAAAGATATCAACATCATATTTCTGTATATCATCAATCTTCTGACCAAGATAATCTTCAATGATTACCTCATCAGCATACCCAGTGGCTTTTACAGCCTCAACACGTTCCAATACGTTGTTACGAACATTGAGTTTGCCACGGCCACGGTCAAAACTGTCGCTGGTCACTCCTACAATAAGGTAGTCCCCCAGTTCTTTTGCACGGCGGAGCAAGTTTATATGTCCCTGGTGCAACAAGTCGTAAGTTCCGTATGTGATTACTTTCTTCATGATTTAATTCCCAGACTTTCAAAATAAAAATGTTCTAACCATTGCGAGGTTTCAACGATATCGTATCCACTTTCTCTTACACAATTTGACATAGGATGACGAGAATTTTCTGTGGTGCCTTTAATTCTTAAAAGCCTGTTAGCCCATTTACTACACCCACCTGCTAATGGTAAAAATTCCACTAAATCGCTTATTTTGGCCTCTTTAGGAATGCCTTCTTCGGAAGCCAAGCATTTCAATCCTGAAGCCTGTGCTTCAACAAGACTAATTCCTAAACCCTCATTCTTCGACGGGAATAGAAACGCATCCATAGCCATCAGCACTTTGGGGACATCCCGCCTTACACCTGTCATAATAACATAGTCATCTAAGCCAAGTTCCTTTGCTTTCAGTGTGATAATATCTTTTAGTGGGCCATCACCAACAAATAAAAGGCGAACATTACTTTCATGTTGGATTACCTCTTTCAAGACATCCAGCATAAACAGGTGATTCTTTTCAGCCGTCATTCTTCCAATGTGCCCCATAACAAAGATATCGTCAGAAAGGTTCAGCTCCTTTCTGATAGATTCTCTAACATTTCTATTAAAATCATATTCTTTAGAATCAATAGAATTGTTAAGAACAGAGAAATACAAGCCATTTGCAATCTTTTTACCATAACGATCGATCCCAGCTTGTTTAGAACATGCCATATAATAATCTGCAACTCCTCTGGTCAATACAGCGTGCCCTCGATATAATAATTCTTTTAAGGTGATATCTTTGAACTTTATAGCATGACTATGAGCAATTGTAAACAAACCAAACTTGCGAGCTTCTCGCAGATAAATACACGCGCAACTACCTAGATGACCATGTATAATACTCCACTGAGGATTATCTCTAAATAGAGCACTCACAGCTTTTTTATATTGAAGAGCGTTATACATTTTGTAATAGGGTGCCCTATATATTTGCCCTCCCATTTTGAGGATTTCATCATCAAAGAAGCAATGCTTTGTGGTATGAACAAGAAAATCAAATTGCACCTTATCTCTATCCATATGACGATAGAGATTCATTATCAAATTTTCTGTTCCTCCACAATCCATCCCGTGGATGACATGTAGTACCCTTATCATTATATAACTATTTGAGAAGATTTCTCAATTTTATAAAAGTTGAATGAATGAATGGATGTACCGGACGCCTTAAATCGACAACAGTTACACCTTTGTAAGTATTAAAGGTATGCATCCCGTTATAGCCTTTCGGTACATTAACACGACCTATTTCATTAAAGCAGAAACCTTTGCTGTCAATTGATGTCTCTTGAAACACTATTCCAACACCGTAATAACCATTACAATTCTGAGCTGGCCGTATTAAGCTTCCATTTAGTGAAAAAATGTCTCCAGCATTACGTGCAGTATTATCATTAAAAGAGATGCTTTGAATAAGATCAAAGACACCATTTACCCCCTTCTTATACACATGTAATATATTTCCGTTAGGATCTGGCTGTTTCGAAGACAATATATATTCTCCACGCCCATTACTGTAGTAAATAGCATCTGTTAAAGGTTGGTCGACCAACTCCTTTATTTCAACCAGTTTGTTATTCTTGAAATCATATTTATAGAGCGACAAATGACCAGACTCTGAGTTCTCCGGATAAACAAGAATTTCGTCACCGACTCTAATGATAGCAGGGAAAGAAAGGTGGGTTTTTAGTTCAAGAAGTATCTTGTATTCTTTCAGTTCATAAGTGGCTCTATTAACTCTAAGACATGCTATCCTCCCCTTGTCTCTGTTAAAATCCATCTCTTCCACCAATACAAAGATTTCGTAATCCGTTACTTCAAGAATAAAGGGGTCGGCAAACCATCTTTTCTCATTATGCTTAAGTTGGTGGATATTCCAGGACCTAAACAAATCATTTGTTCCTTTTATATCTATAAAACCAATATTCCAAATGGATCTAGATAATAGCTTTCTAATGCTTTTCATTCCTACTATTTCTAACTATTGTTCGCTTACAAGTTATCCGTTATGACGATGTAATACAAGTTCTTTAATCAAGTACAGATATCTATTAATAGTCGGCTTCAAATCCTTACCATACCATAGTGCAAAGCTTTGAGTTTTCCGAAGATCTTTGAACCATTCGCTAAATGATAATTTATCAAATACAACGTGGCGCAAATCGGTTGCTTCGTTCATTGCATATTGATTAGTATCTGTGGTAAAATGACGGATATTGGAAGCGTCCTCTCCAATAGAATTCAAATACCATATAACAGCATAATGAACTCCTGTTCCTAGTGCAAAAAAAGAATTCCCAGTATTTCTCCAGTTTATTTCATTTACAAGATAATTACCACCTACCTTGAACAATTCCACGTCAAACATTCCGAAATACGATTCTTTACGTAGAGCATCAAGAACTCTTAAACAAACGTCTATTAATGATTTGTCATTTAAAATATGTAAGAAAGAATTCGTTCCACCAATTACGGGCCATTCTCTTACATTGTCTGAAATAATATAAGCTGGGTCATCACCACAAGAACCGACAAATTCCAGTTCATTATCAAATGAAATATATTCTTGAACCAATATCCTTTTATATCCCTTAGATTCCAATTCGCCAAAATAGTGCTTAATTGCTTCTAGTGAATCACATTTCTTTATATCTGTTTTCTGTCCTTCGTAACTACTTACTGGTTTACAAATGCAAGGATATATGAATTCACTACCATTGCCAAAATACGGGAAATCTATGGTATACGTTTTAGCCATAGGTAAGTTATGTTTCTCCAGAAACTGTACCTGATTCTGCTTATCCATCATTTCTACTATTGCTCCTTGCCTTCCGTTTAATGAAGGAACAATAAAGAAATCCCTTAATCGATTTAAATTTAAATCAATTGCTGCTGCTATAGAATCTGACCAAGGAATAATAACCGGTCGTTCTTTTTCTTTGGAAAACAACTCTAAAAGCAACTTAACAACACACTCCTCGTTTTCCACAAGCCATATTTTTTCCCAATATTTAGACTTGGAGATAAAACTATGCTTGTTCCTTCCAGTTACTATAATACCATATGGTTTAATACCATTTATTCCAAAACTCCTGGCTAGTCCCAATCCATTATGATGGTCTCCTCCAATTAAAATAACTTTATTCATTATTCAAAATCATACCTAAATTTCTTTCGAAACTATTATCTAATTCTGTTACACAATCTCGAATATTTTTAGCTTTACAAATATCAATACTCCTTATTACCGTTGCGAATGATTCAGGATTATCATCTTGTGAGAAGTATAGATAATCTGCATACTTACTTTCAAGAAGCACGTCATTCTCTGATGCAACAACTATCAACCCATTAACTAAATATGATGAAATTTTCGAGGGGAAACATGCGTTTTGGAATGTCTTATCAACCTTCAATGGGCATAGTCCTATATGGCATGATTGTAAAAAAGCATAATAATCTTCATTCCGTTTTGTCCCCTCATAATTAACATAACAGTCTGTAATCTTTGAGATTCGGTTTAATTCATTTAGTAAGAGTGCTATATCATTCTCATTCCCATATCCTAAAATATGAATATGGTAATTACCGTCTAAATATTCAGCAATACGTAAACTCTTAAATGCTGTATTATCTTTTTCAATTAGACCAGCATATACAAGATGAATTCTTCCATCAGAGAATTTCCCTGTCAAGACAGGAGGCTGAAAATAACTACCATAAGCTATGCAAAAACTCTTATGCTGAGTATTATAATCTCTTTCTAATCTCTCTGATGCGAAAATATAAGACTCCGAAAGTTTTATCATTTTCATTTCCAGCTTTCTTCGCCAGCTATCATTCTCATTTTGAAGAGATGAAAAAACTTCCTCAACCTCAAGCACATATCTAAGCTTTTTGATTTTTTTCGCTAATAAAAGAATGGGGATTTTAAAAACACTATGGTATACTATAATGGTCTCACCCCTTTTTGTGTGAAAAACCAAATAAAACAACAACCATAACGAGACACTAAACCTAGAAATAATGGAGCCAAAACGGCCACGAGATGGAAGAGAAAAGCCAGATACAACATATATATTCTTATTAATAATATCTTTACGACTAAAAGCTAATCGTTTAGAGGTTGAAGGCGAAACAATTTCTACTTTATATCCTAATCTTATCAATACATCATGGATGTAGGACGCCTTATCTATAGACGAAAGAGTATAATCACGCCCCTCTTCATTTTCTATTGGTATAGGATATTCACAAATATATTTAATGTACTCTTTGTCCATAATTTAAATAGTTTGAACTTCCAGAAATCACAAAAGGAGTTAGAAGACTCAGCATCATCAAATAACTCGGAATTGCGATATTTAGATAAGGTTGAAAAAGACCGACTATCATCATGTATGTGATAAACGTTTTCACTATTGGATTATTCTTTTTTATTAATTGGAACAAGAATAAAAGAAAGAAAAATATAGTAAATACACCTCTATCCGCCCAGCCTTGAATTATAAAATTATGAGCTGGATTAGGAGTGTTCTCACCCAAGGGCTCTACAACAGTAGATGTGCCCGTGCCCCATAAAAAATTATTCTCAATAACCGAGATGAACTTTGTTAATATATAACCTCTTGCAGGATCTTCAAAAAAAGAGTGTCTAACAAGAATAACCCCCATCGGAATTGTAACAGCCACAAACAATAAACACTTTATAAATAAAGATCTTTTATTTATGCCAAACTTATAATACAATGACATCAAAAAAAGGAAAACAACCGCTAAAAGTACGCTACGGCACTCAGAATACAAAAGGGCTGCTAATAGTGGGATATATAACAAATACTTTAATAAAATGGGAATTTTTATGAAATAAGTTATTAGAATACATAACCCCACAATATATGCATATGTATTCTTGTGATAGGCATAACCATGAAAGCCCGTTTCTTCAGTAAAACCATAAAAAAGAACTTGCCTACTATAGGAAGAAAAAAAGTGACATTCGATTATAGGCATTATAATCCAGACCAGCAATATAAGGTAAACGATATATCCGATATTATGAACATTTCCCTTAAAAGATTGTATAACAAGAATGTAAACAGCAGGCATTGCAACAATAGTAAATACTGAAGATTTAAAACCATTAAATGCCACTGATAATATAAAAAAGAAAGTGAATACGAATAGTAGTGTGTAATCTTTTAATCTAACCGACTTGGATAAGAATATAAGTAATATAGAAAGAATAAATTCAGCATATACAACGGGAGTGTAATATGCTGCCTCAAAATCAGATAATTCTTTAAAACGTAGCCATACGCTCCCACCTTGCCATAGAGGATATAACCCTAGAAGCAAGTTGAGGAAGAACACGATGAGAACTATCAGTCTTTCTCCTTTATTCATTTTATTCTTTTGTAAATGCGTCAATAAAAGACTCCTTATTCTTATTGACGATCTTAGCACCAATAATATCTGAATAATACTTAACCTGCCAACATCCTTCAAACATCTTAGCCAAATCGCTCAAATACTGATGCATACGATATGGTTCTCCCACATATGCTAAAACTGGTGACAAGGAAACTTTTTCTTTGTCATAGAAGTGACTATCTATCTGACAGACAATATTATTTTCATCCACTCTAATACTTTTAGTCCACGAAAAGTCACCTCCATATATTTCAATGTTCCTATACCCTATATTAATGGCTATATATAATGCAGCAATCAGTACATTTTGAGACAATGGCATACATAAATTCTGCTTATAAGTCCAAGTTCTAATTGAATCAAAACCATAAAAACTAACTGTATTGTATGAAATAGCTTTTATGTGATGATTAATTTTTAATAAATCTTTAATAATCAGACTATTGGCACCCTTCCCTGGAATAAATATAGTTAATTCCCAGTCAACTTGACAAAGTCTTTGAAATAGCTCCTTTCTCTGAAGAATAGTCTCAGGATGCATATTCTCTTCTTTATCCCAAAATGCTGAATCAGCGAAGACATAACAACAAGGCTTTAGCCTAAAGAAATGTTCAGATAAAGCAAAAAAATTAACCGCAAAGAAATCTCTGTTCTTACAAACATCTAAAGAATTTATGTTTTTATTAAGAGAAGGACCATTCGCGAGAATTGAGCATGTATTTTTTATGCTACCATGTTTATACTTTAATCTTCCATTAAAGCGAGAATGCAGCAATACCCTTAAAAGAGATAGAAATGTATTTATCGAATTCCTAATTAGCGATTTAATCATTGTTTAAATAATAAATTAGTTCTCAAAGAATTTAACGCAAGGTGTCGAATCGCAAATACTACAAGCCCTTGTGTTAATACATAAATGGCAGCTGTAATATAAAGACTATATCTTGTTAATAATAATGACAAAGCCAGATGTAACAAGGCTGAACCAACCGTAATATACATTATATTTCTTGTCTTGTTATAAAAGAATAAATAGTTAGTGTAAACAAGATAAAAGCATACAAACAAACCATATAAAGCCAATATGCAAAAGTATGGTAATGAATCGACGTATTTAGGCAAAAGAATCGGAATAAAAATCAAAACTGCCACAACAACCAAAACCGTAGTTAATAAATACAGAAAGATGAATTTACGAATTTTAGTTTTCTGTTTATCCCATTTTTCCTTGTTTGTCAGAGTCTCATCTCCTAATATCTTATAAATGTCCACACTATTTGATTGGTTAAAACCAGCGCCCACCATCGCGATAATGTTGGTTAATGTCAATGCAAAGCTAAAAATTCCAACATCAGACAATGAATGAAAACTATTAATGATATATCTATCGCATCCGGCACGTATAAAATTTGTTGATAAATGAGGAATCAATGGAATGCTCCATAATAACATTGGTTTTATATTCCCTCTTACATTAGTTGTAAAAAAATTGTTCTTGAAAAAGTAGAACAAGCCAATTGTCCCAAATATCAATGCACACGAACCTTGTGCGTAAACTCGCCCTTGCCAACTTAATGAGCAATACTTGACTAGTATAATCGACAAGGTAAAATTAAGTATAGCAGAGCCACAACTAAGCATTCCATAAGCTTTTATATTTTCTTTTACTCTACATACACTTAATAAAAGATTGTTAAAGACCGTAAAAAAAGAAGTGAAGAGCGCTATATATAATATTACATTATCAAACTCTAAAAAACTATTTAGTCCTGGTATCCTTAAAGAAACAATTAATAATAAAAAAAGCAGTATCGAAAGCGCTAATAAAAAAACACTTGAAAAAGTATTCGTGATTCCATTCTTCCTATCTTTAAAGAATGCAACATCCATATATCCCTCTGATGAAAGAGCAATAAAATAGCCTATTACCATCAAAACGGTTGCATAAAGACTTAAATACCCATATTCTGAAGGTGTGATAAAACTTGCAAGAATAAGTAGTAATAAAAAACTAAAGCCACTATTAAGAAATGAAAATGCAGAAAAAAGCATTCCATTCCGTACAGTTTTACTCTTGAATAGCCCTTTGATGTTATCGATAATTCTCATTATATGAAAGATCCTTAATCAAAAAAACACCTATTCTTCATTTTGAATAATGGTAATGAAGCCTTCAATATTCGAAAAGTAATCTATTTTACTTCTTAACCATTCTTCTGGCTTATCCCACCATTTTATTATTTGTAACGATCTTATTTGTTCAATAGAAAACCTATACTTAATCACTCTTGCAGGCACACCTGCAACTATTGAGAAAGGCGGCACATCTTTTGTAACCACGGCCCCCATTGCTATGATAGCTCCGTCGCCAATCTTGACCCCCCCCTTAATCAATACTTTCGTACCAATCCATACATCATTGCCAATAATCGCATCATATCCTTCTCTTTTTAAGGTCTCATCAAACAAATTATTAGACACAAAGGTCTGTCCATTCTGTTTTGCTATGCTATAAAAAGATGGGCATGTGGAAACATACATGCGAGAGGGATGCGTTAACGAAACTACTTCAACATTTGCTGCAATAGAACAAAAACAACCAATTTTACAGTTAGGCAAAATAGAATTCTCACCCACAAATGAATTCCTTCCTATTTCCGCTCCTGAAATAACCGCACGTTTATGGATTACATTATATCCTCCAAATCGCGTTCTCTGATTAAAAATAGCCGATAGGGAAACCTTGACATTTTGAAAATGGAGTAAAAATATTCTAATTATTCTATATAAAAACTTTAAAAACGACATATGCCAGAATTAATATGCACTTAGTATGAAAAAGTAAATAAAAAATAGCACTTGCAGGTCGTATCGAACGACGAGATTATCTCCACCTGTGCTGCAAGTAAACCATATTATTAGAACAAATCGTTCTCTTTCTTGTCAGTCATACCAACACCAACCTCAAACTTCTCATGCCAAACACCATCACGGTCTTGGTAGAAAAGGTCACGGTTGTACCACTTATCCATAGTGGCCCAGAACTCACGAGGAGTCATACCGGTATATTCCATGAACTTGTCAGCAATACCTTGGTCGAGAATCTTATCCTTTGCTTTTACTAACGGTATCATCTCCTCACGAGTTGCCTTACCGGAACGAATCCAGCGAGATGCCATCTCTGTAGCAGATGCATGACCAAACTTAGGATACTTCAGATACTGGTTCAGAAGATAGCTGATAGAGTCAATCTGGTTGTAATTCTCCAGAGTACCTTCGCGCTGATACTCATGCTCCATGTGGTGGAAACCCCAACGTTTTGCAACTTCGTAGTTGTGATGAGAATCCCAAGGCACGAAATAGCTAAGATATACAGCCTCCATACCGCTGGCCTCATACTCTTCAAGAGTCATCTGCTTAGCAGATTCCAGTTCAGCTGCCGTAATCTGGCCATCTTCAAGCCACTTATCCCAAACGGGTTTCACCACATCATTCAGTGGCTGGAACTTAGCGGAAGGAGTCTCCTGATTGTACTTGCCACCATAGGTATAGTTTACATTCTCACCATAAACCAACAACTTCAAACCAAGTTGTGCAGTCATGCGATAAGGGAATGCATAGATAAGAGCATCCAGATACCAAGTTGGTGAACCAATTTCCTCAAATGCCTTGCGAGCCATAATCTTAGCTACACGAGGGTTAGGCTGGATACTGATAACATCGCAACTGAAAGTTTCTGCGATATTCTCAATGTTGTGACGGCCTGCCTCTGTCCACTCCGTGCATGCAGTAGAAAGAAGAACAGGATTCATCTTCATTACCTCCTTCATGATATACACCTGGAAGGTTGAATCCTTACCGCCTGAGACGGCTATGGCGCAATCATACTTGTTTGGGCCGTTGCAACCACGATACTTGTCGCAAAGAGCTTCCAACTCTTTCATACGTGCATCCCAATCTGTGTGGAACTGCTTCTCATAGTTATGGCAAGGGGCGCAAACGCCATCTTCCATAAACGTAATACCAGGACGTGTATCCGGCATCAAACAATGCTTACAATACTTCATAAATTAATAAATTAATGATTTATAATGATTTATCTATAATTACATCAATACTGACTTGTTTCAAATCAAGAAGTTTTTCTACAGCCTCACGGAATGCTCCATTCCCTCCAGAATGATCACAAACAATACTGGCTGCATCTTTAGCTCTATGATCTGCATCACCAACAGCGAAAGCAAGACCACATGCCTTAAGAAGCTTTACATCATTTAATTCATCACCAATAAAAGCAATCTCATCCAGTGTAATTCCTTCTTCTAAAATGAACTTCTGTATTGCCTCAACTTTTTGATGAGTGCCATAGATGTACTTATCTATCTTCAATTTCTTAGCACGTTGCTCCACTATTGGGGAGCACTCGGTGGTGATGAAACCTGTCTTTATGCCAGCCTGCTTCAGAAGGAAAAAGCCGGTGCCATCCCTGAGGGAGAACTTTTTAAGGAGTTCCCCCTCGGGTGAATAGTAAACACAACCGTCAGTCAACGTGCCATCAATATCGCAGAAAAACCACTTAATCTTGGCTGCACGTTCCCGTAGTTCGTCAAGCGATATCTCCATCGTAGATAGTTTTATCAGCAGCTATATCTTTCGTGGCCTTCTTGCCAAAAAGATCCCAATACTTGACAGGAGAAATACCGCCACCTGGACACTTCACCATAATGTCAGCCTCTTCAATCACTTTACCTGCAGGGATAGCACGACGAGATGTTACAGACACTCCATACTTAATGCGAGCAGCTTGCTCATGCTCGTTCATGTCACGGTGTGAAGAACCCAAACTCTGCCATACTGCAGTTGAATATTTCTTAATCAGTTCCATACCACGAGACTCAGCTGAAGCGGCATGGTCAGGTCCAATCATAGTACGGTCAAGTGTAAAGTGTTTCTCAATAACACAAGCACCCAGAGCAATAGCAGCAGCGGGAATGGCAACACCTGTATCATGTGACGAGTAGCCCACCAATGTTCCGAGTTCTTCCTTGAAAGTACGAATAACATTCAGATTAACCTGATCGTTGGGAACTGGATACATTGTTACCGCATGGAAAACCATCAGTTTGTCATTATACTGCTTAATAAACTCAACAGCAGCCTTGATTTCTTCCATGGTGTGCATACCGGTGGAAAGGAAGATAGGTTTCCCATATTCTGCTACTTGCTTCAAAAGAGGATAATCGGTAATGAAAGGAGAAGCAACCTTGTGAACGGGTACGTTCAGTTTCTTCTCAATAAACTCAAAACCTGTAGAATCAAAACCACTAACTAGGAATTCTACTCCAAGGTTATGAGCAAACTTCTGAAGTTCAAAATACTGCTCGTCAGTAAACTCCAAAGCATGCTTATGTTCTCCATATGTTTTACCAAAAGCGTATGGTTTATTATAAGGCACATCGAGGGCATCCTTGGTGTACATCTCTTCGATGGTGCGTTTCTGCATCTTAACAGCATCTACACCAGCATGGGCGGCTTCTTTCATCATCTCTTTGCAGAGGTCGAAACTTCCGTTATGGTTAATACCAATTTCCGCAATTACATACGGCTCTTCTGTCTCACCAATCCATCGATTGGGACCAACTTGAATTCTTTTTGCCATTGTATCTTATTTTTTGTTTATCGTCTTATTAATTTCTGCCACGAACCACTGAGTGATTACCCTTGGACGGGTGATGGCTGTTCCACTAATGACAGCATAGGCGCCAAGTTCCATAGCTTTGCCAGCTTCTGCGGGAGTATTATAGCGGCCCTCCGCAAAGACTGGGATCGAAAGACCTTTTACGCAATCCATCAGAACTTCATAATTGGGGCCATCATGATACTGAAGCGTGTTTGGTGTATAACCATTCAGAGTGGTCGAAACACAATCTGCGCCTGCCTCTTCGCATGCTTTGGCCTCTTCGTATGTTGCAATATCTGCTAACACTAAACAGCCATAACGCTTCTTTACTTCACGGATGAATTCAGGACCTGTAAGCCCTTCCCTTTCACGAAAAGTACCGTCTATAGCTACAATATCAGATTTTGCATTTATCAGTTGCTCTACCTCAGAGTAACTTCCTGTGATTTTTACCGTGCCATCAGCAAATTGACCTTTAAGCAAGCCTATCACAGGCAGCTTGGTGGCACGTTTAATTGCTTCAAGTTTTGCAATGCCTTGAGTACGAATACCAATGGCTCCACCCATTTCGGCAGCACGGGCGAACAATGCCATGTATTCGGGATTAGCGTTAAATGGGTCATCTCCTTCTGCTTGGCAGGAGACAATCATACCATTCTTTAGGTGTTCTAAGATTTTATTCTTGTCCATATTGACTAAGTATAAACTTTGCGTATTCAAAATCCTCACGAGTATCTATATCAACCTCCCCAAAAGGATGATCTACTACCAGAGGATATGCGTCTTGTCCTTCAATTATTTCTTGTAATAGCAACTCCTTGGATGTAATATACAGAAGACCGTTTTCATAATAGAGAGGATCCATATCCTGGCTACGCATTCCAAAAGTGTAGTTCCAAGGAACGTATTTTCCATCTATGATTTTTCCAAGTTTCTTTTCAGACCTTGTAACTGTGAACAAACTAGTAGCGCCTGTCTTTTCAATGATATCAATTGCTTCATCCAAAAGTCCTTTAGGACGTAAAGGATTAGTTGCTTGCAGCAGGATGACATAATCAAACTCAACTCCCTTTGCCATCAAAAACTCTACTGCATGCTTCATTACAGAAGCAGAAGTAGCATAATCACCAGCCAGCACATCTGGACGGTCAATTATTTCTGCCCCAGATATACTGCTAACGCCCTTGATCTCATCAGAATCAGTAGAAACATACGTTCCTTGAACCTTAGGATTCTTCAGAGAATACTCGATAGAGTGACAAATCAATGGTGACCCATTCAAAGGATGTATATTTTTCCCCGGAAAACGTTTGCTGCCACCACGGGCTGGAATAAGAGTGATGAATTTGTATTTCATTTTAATAATGTAAATCTAAAGAAGAAAGACCCGCCATAGGAAATCTTATTTATGAGAGACTAGCGGGTTTCCCGCCCCTTATGGTTGGGGCATCAGGCTGTGCGGAAGACCTTTCTGCCCCATCAAGAGCCTGAGGTTGCGCGTAAAGACCTAATGGCTCTATGTTAACTTGTTAATTTGTTAAATGTTAAATCGCGACTTTGTCGTTTATCTCAATCAGCCGGTGGCGGAGTTCACGGAGCCACGGGCTGTACCTTTTTCCTAGCGGAAGGCTCTGTTGCGGACTTGTTCCGCAACTGTGCCTGACGCGATTATTTCGAAAGGTTAGGAATACCCTTCAACTCATTTTGTATGTACTCAAGGCTTGCTATCTTGGCTTTTGTTTCTGACAAATCCAGTCTTCTGGTATTATCAGAATTGAACTCCTCGATGGTGGCACGCTTCACATCGCCTTCTTTGAAATACTTGTCGTAGTTCAAATCGCGGTTGTCGGCGGGCACACGGTAGAAGTTGCCCATATCCTCGGCCTTGGCGCATTCTTCTTTGGTAAGAAGGGTTTCGTACATCTTCTCACCGTGCCTAATGCCAATGACCTTGATCTCCTCTTTTTTACCACCAAACAACTCGCAAACAGCCTCTGCCTGGGTCTGGATGGTGCAAGCAGGAGCTTTCTGCACCAGGATGTCGCCATTCTGGCCGTGCTCGAAGGCAAAGAGCACCAGATCCACAGCTTCCTCAAGGCTCATAATGAAACGGGTCATCTTAGGCTCGGTGAGAGTGATGGGGTTACCCTTGCGAATCTGGTCAATCCACAACGGGATCACGGAGCCACGGCTGCACATGACGTTACCGTAGCGGGTGCAGCAAATCTTGGTGTTTCCGCTGAGTCTTGACTTCGCCACGGCAATCTTTTCTTCTATGGCCTTGGTAATGCCCATGGCATTGATGGGATAGGCAGCCTTGTCCGTGGAGAGGCAGATGACGCATTCTACACCGGCATCAATAGCGGCATCCAAGGTATTGTCCGTGCCTATCACATTGGTCTTGACAGCCTCCATGGGGAAGAACTCGCAGGAGGGCACCTGCTTTAGGGCGGCCGCATGAAATACATAATTTACCCCTTGCATCGCATACTTCAGCGTGCTCTTATTGCGGACGTCACCAATGTAGAACTTAATCTTGTTGGCCACTTCCGGCATCCTTGCCTGGAAGTCGTGACGCATGTCATCCTGCTTTTTTTCATCTCGCGAGAAGATGCGAATTTCGCCAATATCGGTACGGAGGAAGCGGTTTAAAACGGCATTTCCGAAGGATCCTGTACCTCCTGTGATAAGGAGGACCTTGTCTTTAAAAACTGACATAACATATTGTTTTAACTATTTGGCAAATAAAC
>Ga0116163_1000678_pt1 | contig 23128 bp, 21 predicted proteins | sample AD_UKC107_MetaG_FD_89889 | JGI IMG/M metagenome (GOLD analysis project Ga0116163, IMG submission 89889) | Active sludge microbial communities of municipal wastewater-treating anaerobic digesters from Hong Kong - AD_UKC107_MetaG | ecosystem: Engineered > Bioreactor > Anaerobic > Digestate...
GTCTTTTTGTTAACATTCAGTATATCTTTTTGACAACATAAAAAATGTTGTTGTAACAACATTTTTTAGCTTTGATGATATAATATCAACACAAAAAAACTTCTCATTATCTTGAGATAATGAGAAGCAAAATATTTTTTTTATGTATTCTGTTCTTAAAGTTTTATAGTTTTTACCTTTGACCACTCACTCCATACTTTTTTACCGTTTTTTATCTTGCAGTATCTCATTTTGAATTTGTATGTTTTGTTTGCTTTCTTTCCTATGCTGAAATATGTGCGGGCGCTTTTGATCGAAGTATGCTTTGTTTTGAAATCCCCGGTTCCGGTATGGTTGTTTGCGATCTGATATTTAACTGCGCCCTTGACGCCTTTCCATGTTACTTTGACTTTGGAAACCCCGGATTTTTTCACTTTGTAGCTTATATTTCCGTATTCCTTACCCAAAACAAAATCAGATAATCCGCTTTTTACATTGAAAGTAACTTTTCCTTTTTTGACTTTGGCAGTATATGTCTTGTTTTTTCCCAAATGGGTATTGACCAGCTTCACTTTCTGTCCGTTATATTTTTTTGATACTTTGAATGTCAGTTTGATCGCTTTGTTGTATGCCTGTTCAACACCATAACCGTTAAAAACCGAAATATTTCGTGCCAGTATGACTGTGTTGCTCCTACCCAGTTTCTTTTTTAAGGCCTTATATGCTGAGCTGCTCTTTTTCAGCGATGCAACTTTTAGGATGTCCTGAGGTGCAAAAGTCCCCCTGGCGGTTATCCCTGAAGCTTTACGTGTCTTACCGGCTACACTTTCATTTGTGAATCTCTGAGTAGTGGTCAATTTTAACTTTGCAACTTGGGATAAAGCAATGGACTTGCCGCCTGCCGTGCCTGTAGTTATAGGAGTTAAAAACCTTGGTGCTGTACCTGCGTCTTCCAATCCGATAAGCACTTTGTTGTATTTGCCATTGATATCGGACACCAAATCGCCTGATGGCGTATTGTCTGTTGCAAATTCTTCAAATTTAGTTATACCGGCAGTATCAATGCCCTCTGCCTTAAATACATCTCCCAGGCTAATACCTGTTCCGGTCGCTTGTTGTTTGTCTAAGCTCCCCCACTTATATGCGCCCTGATAAAATCTCAGTGTCAGGATATTAGATTTCTTGACCTGAACCGTTTTTATACCTGCCGGACCTGTTACTTCTATCAAAAACAAGTTTTCGGGAAGGGCACTTAAATCAGGTGCACCGGCGGAAGTCCAGTCTTCTCCGTTTCTTGCTCTTGGCTCATCCTCAACTCCCTTTGCAATATCCGTTGTTACATACATGCCCATCGTAAATATCAGGCATATTGCCAGGAATATGGCTATGACTTTGCTGGCACGTTTTCTTTGGACCATATCGAAAAACTCCATAATATCTTTCCTTTCTTCCCTTCCCCTGTCGCTTTTTTTGTTTCATCAGCCGGCGGATAATATCCACCGGCTGATATGAGGCAAAATATTTTTGAATAAGAGTAAGGCCTCGCTGACGACCTTATACTAATAAAATACCCTGCCTTGGCAGGGTTGTTTGTTGTTATACCAACATTGTAAAAATTTTTTTATATTTATTCATCTCATTCCTTTAGTATAAAACTGTCTTTGGAAAAATCTATTATACCTTCTTTTTTCATCTTTGCAAGTTCCCATGTCAGCGCGCTTCTGTTAACACAAAGGTACTGTGCAAACTGCTCCTGAGTCATCATTATACGAAATTCATTTCTACCCAGCTTTTTCTGTCTTATATTCAGATATGTCATTATTCTGTCTCGTAACCCCCTTCTGGATATGGCTTCAATTTTATATAACTTCCTTATATTTTCGTCTGCCAGCATTCTTACCATATTCAAGACCAGTTTGCCCTGCATGGAAGATCCCATTATTCTGTCCATGTTTACAGTAAGCACCGAGGAATTCTTATCCGCAAGAAAGGTCACGGGTGCGATCCTGGTCCTTGTAGCAGCCGTATCAAGACCGAACAGCTCTTCTGTTTCATACATGTAAACAAGATGCACGTCCCCCTCCATATGGAATTTCTCGCCCCTCACCTTGCCGCTTACTACTATACCTATGAAGTTCATTCTCTCTCCCTCTCCGACTATTATCTCATTGCGGGAATACTTTCTTGTCTGAGGTTTAATATCCTCATAGGTTGTCAGACACTCTTCCTTTGATAATCCTTCAAAAAGGGGGGATCTTGAAATTATTTCTATTTTTTCCTTTGGTTCCATTTGTCCGTTACCGGAATCTTTCCCGGTTTTCCTTTCTGTGATATATGATAACATAAATGTTGTTCCAACAACATCGTTTTCTGTTTTTGTTTTCTTTCAATTATATGTTCATTGTGTTAAAATCAAATCATGAAAAAGCACTTGTTTCTTGAAGGTCAGATAAGAACAGGCAAATCCACACTTTTGAGGGATTACCTCAGACCTTATAGGCATAATATAGGAGGATTCTGCAGCCAGCGCCTTATTGACGAAAACGGTGAGGCTTTTGCTTACCGCATAACAGATGCGGAAATCTTGGATGTGGAAGCTTCTTATTCTCCGGATCTCGAACACATTTTTGCCGTGCGCAGCGATAAAGGTGCACAAAAAGATATGGAAGTGTTTGAAAAGTGCGGTGTCAAACTCCTGAAAGAAGCCCGCAAAAAAAAACTGATACTGCTGGATGAGATAGGAGGCTCGGAACTTCTGGTGCCTGCTTTCAGAAATGAACTTTATAAGGTTCTCGGGGGAAATATTTCCTGCATAGGAGTCATCAAACTGAATGAAAAAGCAAAATTTATGAGCAGGGAGGCGGGATATCCCGGTATAGTAGCAGACCTTAATGCGCAGCTGAGAAAAGATCTTATTGATCGTTTTGATTCTCGCATCATACCTTTTGATGAAAACTCAAAAAGATATATAGAGGAATTTTTATGTGGAAAGCTTATGACACTTTAATAGGATCGCTACCGGACGATATAGAAGTTACCGATGTCCACAGCGGCCCGGTTTGGACCATTGTTCAGGCGGGGGAACTGTGCGGTATAGCCGTTACGGTAAATGAACAAAATGCTCCTTTACCTGAAAGAAAAAGATTTATCGGACAAAGTCTCAAGGATGTGGCTTCTCTTTGCAGATCATGGGATTTCCCTCTGGCCAGCATAGGGACTGCCGCCCTTAATGCTTATATAAACAGCCCGGAGCAAATACGCAAAACTTTCGGCACCTATGACGAAAACTCAAAAAAAAATACAGGAATCATGATACATACCGGTAATACCTTTGACGATTATTCCCGTGCTGTTTCCGGCAAAAAAGTTGCTGTTATCGGTCATTTCACAGCCCTGGAAAGAGTTCTGAAAAGCGCAGAGAATTTAATTGTCCTTGAAAGAAAACCCGACAAGGGCGATCTGCCTGATACGGCCTGCGAATATGTGCTGCCTTATCAGGATTTTGTTTTCATAACAGGCTCGGCTTTTATAAACAAAACCCTGTTTCGTCTTCTTGAAATCAGCAGAAATGCACGCACCGTCGTTCTTGGCCCCAGCACTCCCATGGCCCCTGTTCTTTTTGGATATGGGGCAGATGAACTGGGCGGACTGATAACAGAAAACATTCCTCCCGAAAAATTCAGTGAAATCGGAAAAGATACATTCAGATTATCATCTATCGGAGAAAGGATACGTCTGGTAAAGTAATATGAAAGCAAGTGAAAAAAGACTTCTGCGTCGTCAACTGGCCATGGCAGAAAAAAAAGAAAAAAAGTACCTCTCCTACCGGGCTGACAGCAAAATGAATATAGATGTTTTTTCCGGCATAAGACAAAAAATACCCGAGAAAGCTTTGTCTGCCCTGGAAACAGCCTTTGAAAAAGGTTTTTTTTTCATATTTGAAAAAGGGACCGGCCTTATTGAAAAAACCGGCAACTTTGATCAGATAAAGGCTCAACTGGCTTTGAACAGATATGAACTTCAGATGGGCATAAACAAAGAAACTCTCAAAATTTTCGACGTTGCCGCCGGGAACAAATCAATTGGCAACAAAAGTCTTTCAACAGTTGAAGGTGCTGCTCTCGGAGTCTTCGGTATCGGCCTTCCGGATATCCCGGTATTTCTGGGAGTCATTTTCAAATCAATATACGAAATAGCAATAAGCTATGGTTTCGATTATGACTCGGATGCCGAAAGAGCATACATCCTCTCAATAATAAAAATTGCCGCTTCAAAAGAAGCGGGCAAAATAATAGCATCTCATGAATGCGACCTTCTCGGAGAGAAAATCGACTGTGGAGAAATCCCCCAAGATGTTCTTACAGAAGAGGATATAAGGGACACTTCCAATATGCTGGCCACTTCCCTCCTTGTAGCGAAATTTATCCAGGGAATCACTATCGCCGGATCTATCGGTGCCGTGTTCAATTACTCATGGGTGAGCAAAATCAGTAAAATAGCCAAGATAAAGTATAAGAAAAGATTTCTTGCCGGGCTTCTCAGGAATGCCTGAAGACTTTATAAGGGGCTTTTTCTTTCCGGCATTTCTATCACCCTCAAGGCGCCGTTTTCAAGTGGCTCCCATTCATCGCTTACATCCAGACCCTTTAGATTGTTTTCAATGACACGTATAACACCACTGTGAGCCGTTATTACTATATCTTTCCTGTGATCCTGCTCCAATATTTTCTTGAGCCTTTTTATTACTCTGTACTGGAGGTCAAAAAAGTTTTCTGCGGCATGATCAAATTTATATCTGAAAATATCCTTTCCCCGTTTTTCATACTCCTCCGGATACCTTTCTTTTATAGAGCTTATGAATTTTCCGTCCCATTCTCCCAGGGACATTTCGCGAAAATCTTTTTCGTATATGACCGCACTGATTACTGTCATCCCGCATATGATCTCTGCCGTTTCAGAAGCTCTTTTAAGATCACTTGAATAAATATGGCCTGTCATTAGTTTGAGTCTGCTGATCTCAAAAGCAGCGATCTCGACCTGCTCTGTACCCTTCTGGCTCATTGGTATGTCCGTCTGTCCCAGGAATATTTTTTCTTTATGCTGCTCCGTTTTTCCATGCCTTACAAAAATGAATCTCCTGCCGGCAGCCAGTTCACCAAGGTCTTTTTCTCTGCATCCTTCACTGTAGTATTCAAGCAGATCCCTGTAGTCCGCATTCGTGTCCATGTCAAGGACCACGCTTTCGCTGCCGGAATCTTTCAGTATAAGTTTATCTCCGTAAATATCCACTATGGCTTTAAGACCGGTTTTGCTTTCGCTTTTGATTATTTCTTCTTTGTATATCATTGGCACATAAAGGGGGTGGCCTTTTTTTCCCATGTAAGTGGGAACTGTGAAGAATTCGGGACTTTCAGAAACAAGCATTTCAAAAGTTTCTTTCATTACCAGTGGACAGTCCACCGGAACAATAAAAAATCCATCCAGTTCATCTCCCAATGCTTCTATGCCCGCTTTTATGGATGTGAACATCCCCTTATCATATTTAGGATTATATGCCTCCCTTATGCCGCTTTTTTCTATTACAGGTATCAGTTTTTCTCTCTCATATCCGGTAACTAAAACAATATCATCGACAAATGCCGAGCGGGCACTGTCAATGATCCTTTCAGCTGCAGTTTTTTCTCCTATGAGCATCAGTGGTTTGAACTTTTCCATTCTGGAAGAGTATCCCGCCGCAAGTATCACTGCTCCTACTTTTCTTTTATTTATCATTTTATTCTTTTACCCTTTTTTCCTTTTTATGTATAATACTCTTGTAACAGTAAAAATTCTTTTTCATTATTTCTGAGAAATTATCTGGTGCCGTTACCGGTTCTTACTCTTATCAGCTCAGCCGCTATGCTGACAGCTATTTCTTCGGGGGTTTCGGCATATATGTTCTCTCCTATGGGTGCATATACTTGATCTATCTCTGCATCGGTAAATCCGTCTTTTTCTTTTAACATGTCTCTTATCGTCGAATTTTTTTCGCGACTTCCCATCATCCCTATATAAGCCGGCTTCTGTTTCAATGCATCACGCAAAACTTCATAATCTCCCATATGCCCCCTGGTCACTATTATTATATAACTGTTTTCGTCACAGGTTATATCATCAAATGAATGTTCAAAAGATTTTATCGTCCTGACATCCGTTGCTTCAGGAAATCTTTCTCTGTTTGCATAATCTTCTCTGTCATCTATCACTACTGTAGAAAAATTTATATGACGAAGTACCGGTTCCAAAGCAAGACCCACATGCCCTGCACCAAAAATATATGCTATATCACTTATTTTATAATCCTCAAGAAAACTTCCGGGGTCGCCTGCATCTATATACTCTATTATTATATCTGCATTGCCTCCGCATCCCATATCAAGAGAATTTTTTTTCTTCGAATTTAACTCAAAATGGTATATTCTGCTTTTTTTCTTTGTTTTATACGCCTCCCTGCACAATTTTTCTGTCTCAGCTTCTATCCTTCCTCCTCCTACTGTTCCGCTAAAAGTACCGTCAGAACGCATAAGCATTAATGCTCCGCTTTTCCGGGGAGTGGAACCTTTAGTTTCTACAATTCTTGCAATAACAAAATCTTCTCCTTTTTCCAGCAGATCTCTTGCAAAATATACTACTTTATTGCTCATTTGATTCTCCTTTTTCTTACTCTGTCCAGTCTTTTCAAAACGCTTCCGCATGGACATGGATCCTTTAGCCAGCGCCCTTCATCACCTGTTCTGTACCTTATAAAAGGCATGCCCTTTCTTGTCAGCGTAGTAAAAACGATCTCTCCCCATGTCCCGTCGTTTACGGGTTTTCTTGATTCAGTATCTACTATCTCAATAAATATATCCGTTTCTCTCACATGATACCCTTTTAAAACATGACAGCTCACTGCACATCCCAGACCCATTTCCCTCATTCCATAATGCTCAAAAACCCTGCATCCCCATATCTTTGAAATATCCGAGGCAACTATAGGTGACACATATTCACCGCTAAGAAGAACTGTTTTCATCTTTAAAGAGGCGGTGTGTTTCATGAGTCCGTGTACCTGATCCGGGATGCCGACTATGGAGGTTATACCCTTATTATATATCACGTCAAGAATAGTATTATATGAAAGGTCACCATCTATGAGACCCAGACAGAAAACCTCGGCTCCAAGCCTTTTGACTCCTTTTTTCAAAAGGTCTCCCACCGATCCGGGCCTCTCATAGGGCATCAGTATCAGAAGCCTGTCGGTGTCATCTATCAGGTTCTGCATCCCGTGATGAAAATAATCTATTGTAAGTTCCTGATCTTCTTCCGTAAAAAACACTCTTTTGGCAGTGCCTGTAGTCCCGCTGGTCTCCATTGTAATTATCCTGCTGATTTCCTTTTGCGGGACACATATCATCTCTTCTCCGTGAAAAGCAAGATCTTTTGGCATTGTGAAAGGAATATCTGCCATATCTTCAAGGCTTTCAGGGACAGGAAGATCCCCGTATATTCCTCTGTAAAAAGGACTGTTGGCAACAGCAAGTTCAAACGTGTCTCTTATCTTTTTTATTTGATACTCCTCGATGACTTCTCTGGTAAGTGTCTGTCTCTGTTCCAGTCCTATCTTTGTTTTTGACCATGAATCAAGAGGAAGACTCATCTGTCCCACTCCAGAATGTCCGAAAGCTCTGCAAAAGATGCTTCTATCATGCCCGGACATTTTTCGACTTTGTTCATAGGATCTCCTTCCAACAGCACTTCACAGTCTATTGCTCCAAATGTGTCTTCGAACCAGTCGAAAAAATCATCTCCGCAACGGGCTCTTGTTTCTTCTGTGCAGGCCAGAGATATAAGACACATGGCGGCTGTAAGTATACCACAGTTTTTTCCGTGATTCATACCGAAACAAAGTCCTCTCATGGCTTTGATCATTTCTTTATCTTCAAGGCCAAGTCTTTTAAGACCCATTTCCATTATTATCTGACTGCAGCAATAGCCCTTAAGTTTATAGTCCATGATCTCATTATTCATTTTAGTCCCCTTTCTCTGCAATAAGCATGAAGTAACTTACCCCTTCCGGTCTCATGAAATTTTCTTTTGTGTATTCTATAAGATCCGCCGTCCGGTCTTCCCAGAAAGTCACTTTAAATCCGATATCCTCCACCGCTCTTATAAGGGGTTCTTTTATAAAAAGTCCGTCAAACCGGAAATCGTAAAACCTTTTTCTGTGATCTTCGGCACATTCGTCACTGCAAGTTTCTTCGTCATGTACCTTGCTGGGATCATGGTGTTCTCCCGGTGCAGGATATGGTTCCATAATTTTTGACTGCCTTTCTGCTTCTATCTTTATCGCCTTCACTTTTTCAGGGTCCGGGTCTTTCATGTATATATCGCTTATGAAAAGCTTACCTGATTTTTTTAAAACACAGTAGGCTTCATGCAGCGCTTCATCCGCCAGTTTTATGCGAGAAAGGACGCATTCCATGATTACCGCATCCAGGGAAAGTGAAGGAATATCTTCAAGGAATTCTCCGTCACCGTATTTTATGTCCGCCTTAAGGCCTCTTTTTTTTGCCTTGCTTACCATTTCCAGGGATTTATCTATTGCAGTCAGTCTGTATCCGTATTTTTTTTCCAGGCGCTCAACGGTTTCTCCCTCTCCGCAGCCTATTTCCAGCACTTTTGCTTCCTTCGGCAGCGCCATTTTTTCGATTGCTTTGTCTGTAATATCAAAACTTCCGGGTCTGAACATCTTTTTTCTCCTTATCACGATAATAACTGTTATATGCACAAAATGGAATCAACCTGTCATCTTCTGTAAGCTGCTGGACTCTGCAGCGTTTCAGTCTCTCAGCATCCAGGTTGCTTCGATCCATAAATGCCATACCTGTAACTGTAAACACATTGTTCTTATAATAACTCAAAAACTCATCAAAATCCATGTTTTCGGGATCTTTGCAGCTACATTCCTCACCCAGTCCTGCCACGGACCATTTATTCAAAACATAGTCTCTGTTTTTCTTTATTATATCGATTTTCTCATATTCCGAAGGCTCCTTTGAACAGCAGGATATTTCTTTGTCTTCAGATTTACCGCAACATGTAACTCCCTTATCTTTTTCCTCCTTTGAGAGCATAAGTTTTACTTTCCCGTCAGGCATCTTCATATATGTGCTGTAAAAGCAGCATAACTGATGACCTGTGGCTATGGGAGCAAAATCTTTATAACAAAAACCTTCAGCCTGTTCTTCTATACCGTGCAGCACATCGAACATTGTGGCCCGGCGGGTTTTTTCGTCCTCTCCGGGATAACGCCCGAAAAAACTTGCGGGCTGAAAGTGTATTCCTTTTATCACATCCGTATTATCAAGAAGATATTTCATCATATCTCCTATATTATCCAGATTTATTCCCTTGACTATGGTGGGTACCAAAGTAACAGGCAAACCGGCTTTCCTGCAGTTTTCAACGGCTTTTTTCTTTTTTTCAAAAAGAGCCTCGTTACGAAGCTTTAGATATATATCTTCTCTTGTGCCGTCAAACTGCATAAATACAACAGAAGTACCGGCTTCCTTAAGGATCTTCGCATAATTTTCTTCTTCAGCAATGCGTTTTCCGTTGCTGTTTACCTGTATGTATTCGAATCCCTTTTCACGCCCCATCCTTATGATCTCCGGCAGATCGTCTCTTACCGTAGGTTCTCCTCCCGATATGTGTATATTGAAAGGTCTTTCTTCCCCCAGTTCCAGGAGCAGATCATATTTCCGTTCCATCTCTGCAAAATCCGGTTCCCCTTCCTTTGCCCTTCTTCCTTCAGACAAATAGGATACTGCAAAGCAGTAGGGGCAGTGCTGATTGCACCGGTTTGTTATATCAATAAGCACGCAACAGGCTGTCTGCATGTGATTTTCACATGTACCGCAATGCAGAGGGCACTCATTTTGATTTCCCTTTGTTATAGGTCTTTTGGGCGGTACATTTACCACCGGGGACCCCATCCATTCCGTGATATCCTTTTCATTCTCTGCGGCAAGGGTCTTTGTTATGCCGTGCTCGGGACATTCACTGATGAAATATACCCCGTCTTTTTCTTTTTTGTATTCCGCAGACAAAGGTCTTCCGCAAACCGGACATATGGTTTGTGTTTTTTGTATCGTCTCCATTTGTTACTGTCTTAACTCCTTGCAGTGTCATATAAGCATTTTATTTATATAAAGTTTTTCCCTATATGGTAAAGGGTCCTGATCAGCTGGCAGACATAACCCATCTCATTGTCATACCATGATACTACTCTCACCTCGTATATTTGCGTACCACACCTTTCTGCCAGGGTCTGGGTAGCATCAAAAAGTGAGCCGTAATGCATCCCAATAACATCACTGGAAACCAGTTCTTCTTCAGTATAACCGAATGACTCCGATGCCGCTGCTTTCATGGCTTCATTTATTCCTTCCACAGAAACAGTTTCAGTCTCGTCTTTCAGAGTAGCATCCAGTATAGTAAGAGAGCCTGTAGGCACCGGCACCCGCTGAGAGGAACCTATCAGTTTGCCTGCAAGTTCGGGTATGACAAGCCCGATGGCTTTTGCAGCCCCGGTGCTGTTTGGCACAATATTTATAGCTCCCGCCCTTGCTCTTCTGAAATCATTTTTTCTGTGGGGACCGTCAAGTATCATCTGATCTCCGGTATATGCATGTATAGTCGTCATAAAGCCCGTCCTCAGTTCTCTGTACCGGTTAAGTACTTTTGCCATGGGGGCAAGACAGTTTGTGGTGCAGGAAGCTCCTGAAATTATGTTGTCTTTCTCTGTCAAAATATCGTGGTTGACACCATAGACTATTGTGGGTAAATCATCTCCTGCCGGAGCCGATATAATGACTTTTTTTGCTCCCGCCTCTATGTGGGCATTTGCTTTTTCTTTTGATGTGAAAAATCCTGTGCATTCCAGGACCACATCTATTCCCATCTCCTTCCAGGGAAGGTTTCTTGGGTCTGCTTCCTTGAATGTTTTTATTTTGATACCGTCAACAATGATATATCCTTCTCCTGAGGTGGCTGTATGGTCTGCATGAAGTCCGAACGGTTCATCATCTGTTGCTGCAAACATTCTCTGAACACTGTCATATTTCAGTAAATGGACCAACATTTCAGGATCTCCAAGATCATTTATGGCTACGATCTCGATATTTTTATTTTCAAAGACTTTTCTGAATGCAAGTCTGCCTATTCTTCCGAATCCGTTTATTACAATCCTCATACCTGTGCTCCTTTCCTGCTTTTTTCTGATTTTATATGATTTTATCTGTGAATTTTAGCATACTTCTTTGACTTTGCTCTGTCAACTTTACTGTATGTTTATCATAATGGCTCTTTATTTACAACCCCTGTTTTATCCCGATATCTCTAATTTAAAAAAATATTAAATAAAACTTTTTTACCTTCTCTTTTTACAGAACCCAAAAGTTTCCTGAAAACCGCAAAGTTGTTTAAAAACTAAACGTTATGAGTATTGACACAAGTATTAATAAACTGATAGAATATTGGCAAAGTAACGGTATATATAATGTAATATCAAAAAACGTTACATTCAGTCAGATTAATTTATAATAGGAGGCAAAGATATTATGAAATTAAGGAAAATGACGCTGAACATAAACGGCGCTGACCGTATGTTCATCTGCGATCCCGAAAAAGACACTCTTGCCGATGTGGTAAGACGTCTGGGTCTTACCGGGACAAAAGTAGGTTGCGGAACAGGCGTATGCGGATCCTGTACAGTTATCCTTAACGGAAAACTGACCAAGTCCTGCATAAAGAAGATCGCAAATGTAGAAGAGTACAGTGAACTCCTGACCATCGAGGGCATCGGTACTCCCAGACATCTTCATCCTCTGCAGGTGGCTTTCATGCATCACGGCGCTGTACAGTGCGGATTCTGTACACCCGGATTCATTGTGGCTGCTTATGCATTGCTTGAACAAAATAACGATCCCACAAGAGAAGAGGTAAGAGACTGGTTCCACAAAAACAGAAATCTGTGCCGTTGTACAGGATATAAACAAATAGTCAATGCTGTTATGGAAGCAGCAAAAGTAGTAAGGGGAGAGTGTTCTGTAGAAGATATTATGGTTTACGAGGGCAAACCCGGAGATTATTACGGGAAACCCATCGTTCGTCCGGCGGCATTGGCCAAGGTATGCGGTGTATGTGATTACGGCGATGATGTTGAACTCAAGATGCCTGCCAACTCACTTCATGCAGTAATGGTACAGCCCCGAGTGACCCACCACGCAAAAATAAAGAAGATCAATACTGAAGAAGCAGAAAAGATGCCCGGCGTTTACAAGATAGTTACCCACAAAGATGTCAAGGGCTCAAACAGACTTAATATGTTCCAGTTCACCGCAAGATGCCTGGCAACTGAACAGTCCCACATACTGTTGGCCGAAGACAAGATCTTCAACTACGGCGACTGCGTTGCTCTGGCCGTTGCAGATACAAAAGAACATGCTCAGGATGCAGCAAAAAAAGTAACCATAGAATATGAACAGCTGCCCGAATATCTCAACTATCTTGAAGCTGTTATGCCGGATGCCGTTCGTATCCACGATGACCATCCAAATATGTGGAATCTGCAGCCAACAATTAAAGGTGCCGGCCATGATACTCCAAAATTATTTGAAGACGCTCCTTATGTGGTTGAAGGCAGTTTCTATTCCCAGAGAGAACCTCATATGCCCATCGAGGGTGATACAGTGCAGGCTTACTGGGGAGATGACGGTCTTCTGACAGTCCACTGCAAAGCAATGGCAATAGGTGCAAATGTGGGTGATATAGCAGAGGCAACAGGTCTTGATGCCGAAAAAGTAAGAGTTATCGAAAACCCCACAGGCGGCTCATTCGGATGGGGCATAGCAAGTGCTACTTATTCTCTTGCTGCAATTGCATGTATGGCATGTGACGATATGCCTGTGGCTCTTTCCATGACATATGACCAGTTCATGGCTTACTCAGGTAAGAGAGCTCCCTCATTCAGCAATTCCAGGCTGGCCTGCGACAAGGACGGCAAGATCATAGCTGCGGAATGGGATTTTGGTATTGATCACGGTGCTTATGATGAGCTTGGAGATGACCTTACCTGGAGAACAGCCAGATTCACATATTTCCCATACAACGTTCCAAACGCAATGGGACTTTCCAGAGTAGCAACAACAAACCATGCCTACGGGACTGCCTACAGAGGATACGGTTCACCTCAGGCTTATACTTGTTCAGAGGCAATGATGGATATGATGGCCGAAAAGATCGGAATGGATCCTTTCGAGATCAGATGGAGAAACATAGCCAGAGAAGGAGACCTTAATGTCAATCAGTATCCTTTTGTGGATTACCCCATGGAACAGATCATGGAAACAATGAAGCCCATATATGACAAGGCTGTAGAAAGAGCCAAGAAAGAAGATACCCCCGAAAAGAGAAGAGGTGTAGGTATCGCATGGGGCGGATACAATGTTACCGAAGGTAATGAAGACCAATGCACACTGGCCATCGAGATCGCTCCTGACGGCAAGTTCATAAAATATGACACATGGCAGGATCAGGGTCAGGGAGGAGATTCCGGCTCACTGCAGTGTACTCTTGAGGCTTTGAAACCTCTAGGCGTTAAAAAAGAAGATATTCTTTTAAGGCAGAATGACAGCAAGAACGGAGTCGATTCAGGTGCATCCGCATCTTCAAGACAACATTACATGAACAGCAAGACATCCCAGCTGGTAGCTGACAAAATGATAAATGCCATGAAGAAACCCGACGGCACATACAGGACATACGATGAAATGGTGGCAGAGGGCTTACCCCTTCGTTATGAGGCTCAATACGAAAATGTTACCGATCCCACACTTTGTGCTTTGGATCCAAATACAGGAGTAGGAAATCCAACTCCTGCATATACTTACGGTTTATTCCTGGCTGAAGTAGAAGTAGATGTTGCCACAGGAAAAACAAAAGTAATCGGTTACACATCCGTTGATGATGTGGGCGTTATAGGAAATCCCACCTCCGTTGACGGACAGGCCTACGGCGGTCTCTCACACTGCATGGGATTTGCTCTCACAGAAGATTATGACGATGTGAAAAAACACTCAAATATGGCTGGTGCAGGACTGCTTCCAATAGGAGAAATACCTGATGATTTCAACCTTATACACCTTGAAAATCCCAGAAGCACCAACCCCTACGGTTCATCCGGAGCTTCCGAAGCCTTCCAGTCAGCAGGACATATGGCAGTAATAAATGCCATCAACAATGCCTGCGGTGTAAGGATATATGAGCTTCCCGCAAGACCCGAAAAGGTGAAAGCCGGACTTGAGAAACTGGCAAAAGGCGAAAAGATCTTGCCTCCAAAGAAATTCTTCCTGGGATCCGATTTCTATGAAGAAATGGAGAATATCAAAAACAATCCTGTAGATGTTGACTAAAATACAGTTGTTTTACAAAACAAGCAAAATAGTTTAGACTAACAGTGCGGCCTGAGCATTTCGGGCCGCACAAATTCTATCCGGAATAAATATATATCGTAAATAAATTTTATAAAAAGGAAAACATGGAAAAATACCTGCCCAATTTCAAAAAATGCATTCAAAAAGAACCGCCTTTTTGTACTGCGGAATGTCCCTTTCATCTGGACATTATCGATTTCATAGAAAAAATCAAAACAGCACGTTTTAACGCTGCTTATAAACTATACAAGAATGCTGTGGGATTTCCCGAAATAGCAGCTTCATTATGCCATGCACCATGCAAGAATGTTTGTCCGATAACAAATAATCCAATTGAGCTCAATCTTCTGGAACATGCTGTTATCGAAAATGCCGGTATAAAAGAACCCACTGATTATAACCTCCCCAAACGAAAACAAAAAATAGCAATAATAGGTGCAGGTATAAGTGGGATGAGTTGTGCATTGAGGCTTTCCACAAAAAGATACGATGTTTCGGTCTTCGAAAAAATCGACCGGATCGGAGGAGAATTGTGGGACATAGTAGATCCTGAAATTTTCAGGAAAGAATTTGATCTTCAGTTCAGACATCTTTCCTGTGAAATAAACCTTCAAACCGAAATAAGATCCCTTGACGAACTAAAAGATTTTGATGCAGTATATGTGGCCACGGGAAAAGGCGGATCTGATTTCGGACTTCTTCAGAAACATCTTGATAAGCCCTGTTTTATGCAGGAAGATACCGGCATATTCGCCGGCGGCTCCATCCTTGGAAAAGAAAAGATATATGCCCAGGCCGACGGGCTCAAAATGGCTACCACGATAGATAATTTCCTCAGGACAGGCAATCTTATATATACTCCCGATCCAAAAGGTACAAATACCATACTGGACAAAGAGCGCCTTATAATCACCACCAGGGTGACGCCGGCAAACAAAAGCTCCTATACTGAAGAAGAAGCCATCAGTGAAGCAGATCGCTGTCTTAAATGTCAGTGTGATGCCTGCCGCCTCTACTGTGATCTGACGGAGTACGAAAGAAAATGGCCTCTGCGTATAAGAGATGAGATACAGGCAACTACTCTGCCCGGCTTTTCGGAAGTCAAGGCTACCCCTGCGAAACGGCTTATCAGTGCATGCACCCAGTGCGGGCTGTGTGTAGAAACATGCCCGAAGGATATTGACATAGGCGGCCTGATACTGGAAGCACGTAAAAGCATGCATCGTCAGGATAAACTTGCCTGGGTCTTCAACGAATTCTGGTTGAGAGACATGGACTTTACAAACGGGCCTATGGCCGGTCTTGTGAAAGGGTCCCCCGGAAGTAATGAGCTATGCAAATTTGCTTTTTTCCCAGGATGTCAACTGGGGGCGGGTGAGCCTGATCTTGTAATAAAGTCGTACCAATATCTGCTTGATCGGGAAAAATCCACAGGTCTGATCCTGGGATGCTGCGGCATCCCTGCGGAATGGGCGGGAAATGATGATAAACTTAATGAAGAGATCTCAAGGATAAACACTGCATGGCAGACTCTGGGAAAACCGACCTTTGTCCTGGCCTGTCCTACCTGTGCAAATCACCTGAAGAAATATCTTCCCGATATACCTTGTGTTTTTCTTTATGAGATCATGGATAAGGAAGGTATCTCATTTTCCGGGAATTCTCTGCCGGTCAAAGAATATCCGGGTACATATTCAGTCTTTGACCCATGTTCAACAAGGGGCAACCGGGCACTGCGGGAATCGGTACGTGCCATTGCACAAAAAGCAGGATATAAACTGAAACCTCTGGTCCACCAGGAAAAATACTCTTCATGCTGCAGCTACGGAGGCCAGGGTTCTATAGCAGACCCCGGCTTTGCCAAGTTCGTACGTGAAAAAAGAATAAAAGAAAGCGACTATCCATACATATGTTACTGTATAAACTGCCGTGATTCTTTTGTTGAAGAAGGAAAGAGCGCTTTTCATATACTTGACCTTCTTTTCGGCAACAAACCGTCAAATCCCACGGTAACAAAGCGCAGGGAGAACCGCATATTTTTGAAGGAAACAATACTAAAAGATTTCTGGGGTGAAGAAATGGAAGAAAAGAAAAAATCATACAGCTTCCGGCTGTTTGTAAATGAAGATTTGAAGAAAAAAATCAGTAATGACCGCATACTGGAAGAAGATGTGATGGAAGTCCTTGAATTCTGCGAGAGGACCGGCCGCACAGTCTATAACAAAAATACAGGTGTTTTCAGCGGCTACAATATGGTGGGTCATATGACTCTATGGATCGAATATCTGAAAAAAAATGATGAGAGCTTTGAGCTTGTAAACGCTTATACTCACAGGATGGAAATAGAACTGGAGGATGTATGGAATGGCGAAAAAGTTAAACACGAAAAATAACAAAGAAGATTTCGCAAAAATTGATGAAAATGATGCAGGCACAATTGTTTGCACCAAATGTAATGTCTCAATGGAACCAATAGACGTGACTTTCAAATATTTAAAACGTTCATTCCGGCATAAAGTTTTGCGGTGTTCTAAATGCGGGCAGGTCTATGTACCTGAAGATTTAGCGAAGGGCCGCATGGCGGAGGTGGAAGCTGCCCTGGAGGAGAAGTGACGCGGAGGCTTTTCTTTGCGTTTTCATCCATCCAGTTTTATGAGTTCGTACTCCTGTTCCATGAGATCCATGGTCAGGAGTTTTTTTCTGAGTATGCTTCCCTTTTTTAGCAGCACTTTTATTCCTTCGGCCGTCTGAACCGAAGCAACCGCTGCAGGGGTAAAAGCCGGAGCGCCTGCCTCGGCTCCTTCATTTCCGTGTCTGTCCCCCTCTTTGGTATTTACCGCTGCTGCGGCCCCGTCGCTGAAAATCTTTTCGATTATTCTGTCCCCCGGATATATGACACATACCTGGCCATACCAGCCGTTTACTGCACCATGTACCAGAGGAACTCCGGCTTCTTCTGCTTTTTTCTCGATAAGCATTCTTGCCGGGATGCTGTCGACGGCATCAAAAACAATATCACAATCCTCGAGAATTTCTTTGGAGTTTTTTTCATCCGCCGCTTCATCAATGGCCGTTACCTCAACCTCTGAATTAATCTGTTCTATTCTTTTTTTTGTTTCTGAGGCCTTCTTTTTCCCTATGTTTTTTTCATTACACACTGTCTGACGGTTAAGGTTGCTTTCATCAAAGACATCCCCGTCAACAAGTGTTATCGTTCCGATCCCTGTTCTGGCCATTTCTTCGGCTATATAGCCTCCGAGACCTCCGCAGCCTATGATGCATATTTTAAGATAATGAAGTTTGTTTATCTCCTCTTCACTAAAAGCTGATAAATTCTTTTCATATCTTTTTTTCATTATCAGCCTCCCGATATCCTGGGATATGCCTTTAATTCATCTCCCTCTTTTAGCCTGTCATTGATCATAACTTTCATGCCGTTCACTGCAACAAAACCAAAACGGGCCACTTTTTTGTGATCCAGTCCTATGACCTTTAAAGCTTCGTCGCATGTACATCCGTTAGGTACGATCACTTTTCTTTCATTATCTCCGTCCAGATACTTTTTTAATGCACCTCTGAGTGTTATTGTTATCTCCATATTTCATTTTACAGGGTCTCTATGAGTTCATCGGGCAGACATCCATTTTCATCCCAGCCCATTACTTTGTAGTACTGATCAAGCATATCATCAAAGGCTTCTCTCGGTATGGTCTGGCCTGCCGCAGGTCCGCTTTTTAATGGATCCTTTGCCAGTCTTTCCGGCATCGTATCATCTTTTCTGGCAAAACCTTCTCTCTGATTGAATGCACGTCCTATGTTAAGCACACGCCTTCCTACTTCTGCCATTTCCTCCGGTTTCCATTCTCTTCCCGTTACAATGGTCAGCAGTTCCGCCATTATTTCATAAGTTATGGTTCCCCAGAAATCACAAACGCACAGGGAGAATTTCACAGCATTGAATTCCCCAAGGTTATAAACCATCTGCCCCTTTCCCTCTGCTGTGTACGGCGGTATAGATGCGGCAAAGACTTCTTCATTGGGAGCATATGATCTCATATGACATGCCCCTCTGTCTGAAACCGCATAGGCCATGGACATTCCCCATGAACCCCTTGGTTCATATTGGGGATACTCAAGTCCTTTTACCTGCATGGCAAAATCTGTTCCTCCGAATTTCTCTGAAGCTTTTTTTACACCGTCAGCCAGATCCGCTCCTATTCCTTCTTTTTTGGCCATCATTTCCAGCATACTGATCATTTTGTCAGCTTCACCAAACCGGATGCCGAAATCATGTATGCCTCTTTCAGTCATTTCCATTGCCCATATTATGGTATCTCCGGCACTTATGGTGTCAAGTCCCAAATCATCTGCAACCTGATTGAATTTGACGATGTGTTCAGGGTCTTTTATCCCCGCATTGGGCCCCGCCACCGAAATAGATTCATATTCGGGACCTTCACATACAGCCTTTCCTATCTGCAGGAAATTTCCGCATCCCAGTCCACAGCTCCCGCAGCCTCTTTTGCCTTTGCGATGTTCCATAAGAACGCCGTCGTTATATTCTTTCCAGTCCGGATCAGTTGTGTCGGAAAAGTTTTTGTAGGGAAGGATGCCCCCATCATTACAGGCCTCCAGAAAGGCAGTTGTTCCCGAATCATAAACAAAAGTGTTGTCCTCCTGAAGAACATCCTTTTGTAGAAGTTCAATTATCCTGTCCGTTGCTTTTTCTATGTCCGGCACCTTTACTCCGCCTGTTCCCCTGACAATAACCGCTTTCATATTTTTGCTTCCCATTACGGCACCTATTCCGCCTCTTCCTGCCTGTCTGTAGTAGTCAGAATTTATACATGCCATGGGACTCAGGTTTTCTCCCGCAGGACCTATTGAAAGAACACTGTAGTCTGTTCCGTATTTTTTTGTGAGGATGCTTTCTGCTTCATGGGATCCTTTGCCCCACAGATCATCAGCATCCATGAATTTCACTTTGTCGTCTTCTATAACTATATATCCGGGCTTCTCAAGTTTTCCTTCAAAAATAATCATGTCATATCCGGCATACTTGATCCTTATCCCTGCATGCCCGCCTATTGAACAGTCATTCATGGTTCCTGTGGCAGGTGACTTTGCCGCAATAGAAAGTTTCCCGGAACATGCAACTGGCGTTCCCGTGAGAGGACCGGTCGTAAAGAAAAGTTTATTTTCGATGCCAAGAGCATCTACTCCCGGTTTTAACTCTTCATACATATATCTTATGGCAAGTCCTTTGGACCCAACATATTTCGCAGCAAATTCCATATTGAGAGGTTCTGTTTTATGTTTTCCGGCCGATAGATCTATTCTCAAAACTTTGTTCTGATATCCTGTCATTGTCATCTTTACATACCTCCTACTCAAATGTCAGCGCATTCTGGGGACATGTTTTCACACATGTCGGATCACCTTTGCAGGTGTCACATATATACGCTTTATCTTCTCTTATTCTGATAACATGCTTGGGGCATTTTTCGGCACATACGCCACATCCCGTACATTTTGCCATATCCACTTCGATATACTCGTTCATTGTGATAGCTCCTTCGGGACATTTTTTCACACATATACAGCAAAGGATGCAAAAATCATCTTTGTATTTCAGATCGCCGTCTTCATAATATGTTTCTATGGCTATCCTAGCCTTTGAAGGCACATATTCACCTTCTTTCATGGCTGAACATACTTGTGCACAAAGCTGGCAGCCTATACAATTTTCCTTGTTGAATTTTAGTCTTTTCACTATTCTCCCACCTTTCATGAAATAAAAAAATGCAAAGCAAGACTTTATATCAGTCTCTCCTTTGCACAATGGCAGGCAGCAGGATCGCTCCTGTTACCCTATCGCCTCCCCGGGCGCAAGGTGTCCTCCGGAAGGTCGGAGTCAATGAATTTTAATATATGTTATTATACTAGCAAATATGGTTGGGTGTCAATGATTTATGAGAGTGAGATGCCAGCAGCAAATGAAAAACCCCTCTCGAAAGAGGGATTTTTCATATATTAAAATGTGATATTTATGTGTCCTTTAAGTTATCTTTTCAGCCTTGTTTGCATTCACCAGCGCATCCAGAACAAGTTCAAAAAATTCTATCGTTCTTATCACTTCATATGGTTTATGCTTTATGAGTTGAGTTATTGGAGGGATCATTATCCAGTTTGTTGAACCGATAACAGATTTATATTTTACCGTCCAGGTTCTGTTCTGAGGGCTGAATATTATCTCCGCATCCACCATATCGAGCATAACCATTCTTTCGATTATCATCTTATTGTTTAGCCGTGACAGGTATTCCTTTGTTTTGTCAGTGCTGCAGCTTGAACTCTTGTCTATCCATTCAGCATCACTTATACTCCATTTCCCCTTGTTTACAGCAACAAAATGACATTTTTCGTTCTCTGCCTCTGAGTATCCGGAAACATCAAAGGTTGTTTTAAAAAACAGTTCCCAGACCCTTGCCCATATCCGCTTTACATATTTGTCATAATCGAGACTCAGATTGGTCAGATATCTGTATCCCCGGCAGATTATTTCCCGATGTAAAATGGTTTTTTTTAGTTCCAGAAAATTATCTCCCATGGCCACTGTAAACATATCCGCAACAAATGTCAGCTTTCTGTCTGCTCTGTTGTTCAGCGGACCGGGTCCCGGTTCTTTTCTCTTTATTCTTCTGCTGCCTATCCTTTCATTTTTTGGGGTCGTAAGAAGCATTTCCATTTTTTCCCTCCATGATGATTTTTATGGTGATTGTCGGGGTCACCGCAGAAGCGATGACCCCGATCAACCTATTATTTTGTATTATTGAAGTGCATCTCTTTTCTTCATCCATTCTTCTACAGCTTCATCCCATACCGCAAGGTACTCGGATCTATCTCTTACATCCTTTACCAATTTTTCAATAGGAACTTTATCATTCACGGGCAACCCATGGGCTTTGTTCCAAATTATAGCATAAGCTGCGATGATTGCCATCAGAATACATGCAAACATAAGAACATATGAAAGTGTATATATGGCATATACGGCTCCCAGCATACCTATAGGAAGAACTATTCCTGCAGCCGGAACTTTAAAAAGCCTTGGAAAATCAGGATATTTCTTTCTGAGCACCAGCACATCTACCATGGCTATAATATATGCGATCAGCCATGTTATGCATGCGGTATTGATAAGTGTAAGTATGGCATCTGATGTGCCGCCCTTTACGGTAACATATATAAGTACCAGAAGTATCAGACAAACTGTGAAAAAGATACCGTACATCGATACTCTGTATTTGGGATGCAGTTTTGCGAATACTTTGGGTACGAGGTTTTCTCTTGCCATTCCGTAAAGCATTCTTGGCAACGCACAAACGTAATCGTTTCCTGTTGTGAAGGATGCAAATATCGTCAGAAGTCCCATTATAATACCACCTGCAGGACCCAGGACGGCACTTGCTGCATCCACATGCGGTACTGAGGAAGTTGCCATTACACCCAAATCAGTATATTTTACTGCGCCGTAAACAAATATTATATCAACGACATAAATAGTTATAAGTCCTAATATCAGCGCCCATGGAACATATTTGTATGGTTTCTTGTTTTCTTCCGCAAGAGGACATGCAAATTCAAATCCTATAAAGAACCATACTGCTGTACCCACTGCACCGAACACTGTGGGCCATCCGCCTTCCGGCAGAAGACCTGCGTTTTCCGGGATAGGAGTAGCCACTCCCAGTGCCTCTCCTGTTCCCAGTGAACCTACAATACCCAGAATAAGGAATACTATCATCATGGTCCAGGTAATGGCCGCCTGAGCACCTCCGTAGAATTGAACACCGAAAACGTTGACACATATTATTATTACAAGCAAGGCTATAGATACTGCTGCCTGAGGAACGCCTATAAGATCCTCAAATGCAAGCCCTCCCATTACCAGTTGTGTACCACCGTCACAGGCTATAAGAACTACATACCCGCTAAGCAGCGCAAATGTGGCCCAGAATCTCCCCAGCGCAGGAGCAGTATAATCAGATATCATTCCGCCACCGGGCAGCATCGCCGTAAGTTCACCAAAGGCAAACGCCGTGGACATCATGGGTATAAGGGCTATGGCTGCACAAATGAAAGTTGCGTTTCCGGAAATCGCACCAACATTTCCCACTGAAAACATTGCTGTCCCCGATACTACCAGCCCTACCGCAGCTCCATATGTGGCCGGAAATCCAAGTATTCTTTTTAACTTAATTTTCTCTTCCATATTATTTCACCTCCTTAATAAAATTTTCTAACCTTCATAAACTTTTTTTATGATTTCAAGATATTCTTTGGCAGTGATTTTCCGAGGGTTGCTGGGAGTAGAAACATTCTTCTCCGAAGCAATGGCTATGGCTTCGAAATCGGCAGGATCGATACCTTTCAGATCTTTCATCCTCGGGATTTTCACATCGTCACACAACCTCTGCATAGCTTTGACACCTTCCATGGCCGCATCCTCTTTATTCATTCCGGTAACATCTACACCCATTGCCTTTGCTATATCCACATGCTTTTCCAGATCTGCAGGGATATTGTACTCGGTAACTGCCGGAAGGAATATCGCCATTGCCACACCATGA
>Ga0116163_1000679_pt1 | contig 23127 bp, 20 predicted proteins | sample AD_UKC107_MetaG_FD_89889 | JGI IMG/M metagenome (GOLD analysis project Ga0116163, IMG submission 89889) | Active sludge microbial communities of municipal wastewater-treating anaerobic digesters from Hong Kong - AD_UKC107_MetaG | ecosystem: Engineered > Bioreactor > Anaerobic > Digestate...
CGCTCTTCCCCTGGTATCGCCGGAGAGCATTCCATTCCGTCTCTCCATGGCGAGCTAAATAAAGTTCCAGTCTTCAACGCCTCCCCGCATGAGCAAAAACCTCCGAAAGGAGAAAATTCCCGACACGCTAAATATTCCCACATCCCGGAAAGAATGGCAATGGATTCCTTTTTCGAAAAGGAAATTCCCCGCAGGGGATCTTTGGAGCGTCTATTTCTTGCGAATCAGCCATAGAGGCAAAACAAGCAACACCGCTCCCGGGAGGAACCCCAAAGAGCATCCTCCACCACCGCCTCCTCCGGAAACGGTTCCCGTAGGAGTCGGGTTTACCGTAGGAGAAGGGGATACCGAGGGGGAAGGGGTAAGGGTTGCCGCCGCAGGAGAAGGTGTGGGGGTAGGTGTCGCTGTAGGCGGTATAGGAGTTGCCGTCGGCCCCGCCGGGGTCGGAGTGGCAGTGGGACCTCAGCCGAATCCTATGCAGGATGCGTATCCCGAAAGGGGGAAAAGGCATATTCCTCCGAGCAAAAACCCTATGAAAAGTACCCTGAAAATCCTTTTTTTGAATCCGTTCTTCTTAAAAACTGTGGTCATGAAGATGAGTCACCCTTTTTTTTCGAATCTTCCGAAGGTCCTTCGGAGAGATCGAACTCCAGATCGAGATCCAGATCCTCCGCATCGTTCGAGGAAGCCGCCACATTGGCCTGAAGAATTTTCTTCGCTTTCTCCACAACCTCCGGATCCACGTGCTCCAGATCCTCTTTCAATTTTTTCATGCGCTCTTCCGCAAGAGCCATCTCTTTTTCAAAATTTTCCATACGAGAGAGCTCTTTCTCTTTTTCCGTCATCTCTCCGCCTCCCTCTGTACCATTCGCATCTTAGTCTTCGAAAAGATGGAAATACACGGAGTACATTTTACACCATTTCCCGGGAAGCACCTATGCACTTTTTCCGGAAGCCCCCCGGGCAATGAGAGCTCCCGCATAGCCCCCTCCCACGCCGTTATCGATATTCACCACGGTTATTCCGGGAGAACAGGAATTGAGCATGGCAAGAAGCGCCGAAAGTCCTCCGAAGGACGCTCCGTAGCCCGTGCTCGTGGGTATCGCCACCACCGGAGCCATCACGAGCCCGGAGACCACGCTCGGCAGGGCTCCATCCATTCCCGCCACCACCACGAGAGCCGAAGCACGCCGAAGAAGCGGAAGATTGTCCAGAAGCCGGTGAATTCCCGCCACTCCCACGTCGTAAAGCCGGGCGACCTCGCACTCCATGAGAGACGCGGTAAGGGCCGCCTCCTCCGCCACGGGAACATCGCTGCTTCCCGCGGTAATCACCAGGAGTTCTCCTCTTTTTTCCGCAGGCTCTCCCTTTCGGTAAGCCCCCCGGGCTATTTCGGAGTATTCGAGGTTTTCCATAATCTCCCGGAGAAGCCTCACCTGATCGGGAAGAATACGGGAAAAAAGCACCGCTCCCGGACGATCTTTCAAGGCCTCCGCAATGGCACGAAGCTGGGCGGCGCTTTTGCCCGGGGAATAAATGATTTCGGGAAATCCCCGGCGAAGTTCCCGATGGATGTCGAGCTTTACCTCCCCGAGGTCTTCGTAGGGAAAGGATTCCAAAAAAGAGAGAAGGCCGGATTCCGAAAGAGCTCCTTCCCGATATTCCCGGAGACGTTTACGAAGGCTTTCTCTATTCACTCGAAGAATCCTCCTCCAGAAGGGCGGCTATGTCGTCAAACTCCGGCTTCTCCTTGGAGATTCCCGAAGCGGTGGAAATTTTCACCCGGAGAGGATAGGGCTTGCCATCCATAAAAACGGTTTTTTTCTCGATGGTGCGGTCCATGGCAATGCGCTCCACTCTCCAGGAACGCACTCCCAAAGTGGGAGTAAGCGCAAAAATCTGGCGGGTGAGCTCCTCCCGATGCTCTTCCTCCGCAAGCACCCGGAGAAGAAAGAAGGGGCGTCCCTTCTTGCCGATTGCCTGGGAAAGATGCACCTCCGGAGCCAAAGCCCGGAGTTTTTCCAGAGCATATCCCATCTCCTCCCCCGTGGCGTCATCGATACCTGTTTCCAGAATCCAGAGTCCCTGGGGCTCCCGGCGCACCAGGGTTCCCCGGAGCACGTTGGGAACGTCGAAATCCTTGGTTCCCGCTCCGTATCCCACGCGCAGGGGCGTCATCGAAGGAAGCTGGGGGTAGAAGGTCCCTCGGGAAAGAAGCAATGCCACCCCCGTAGGAGTGGCGATCTCCTCCTCCACGGGGCCTCCTTGGAAAGGGATTTCCCCTCTGGCGAGAAGGGCCGCCACCGCCGGAACCGGAACGGGGAGAAGTCCGTGAGCACAACGCACATGGCCTCCTCCTACCCGAAGGGGAGTACTCCCCATGGAAGGATATCCCAAATCTTCGAGAAGCAGAAAAAAACCGAGCAAATCCAGAATGGTATCCGCGCTCGCCGCCTCGTGGAGGTGTACCTCTTCGACGGTGGCACCGTGAACCTGGGCCTCCGCCGCCAGGAGAAGATCCAATGCGTGCAGGGCATCTTCCAGCACTCTTTCGGAGGCTCCGCAAAGAGAGGCGGTCCGCTCCATAAGATCTTTCATGGCTCTTCCGGTTCTTCCGTGAGGAGGAGCATAATCCTTCACCGCCACCCGGGTAGAGCAAATCCCCTTTTTGCTGATCTTCTCTACCGAGAGATCGATCTCCTCCTCCAGGGAACGAAGAGTTTCTCGCATTCCCTCCAATAACGCCGGATCGGCTCCGAGATCCACGAGACAACCCAACAGCATGTCTCCGCTTACCCCGCAATGGGGTTCAAAAACGATCATTCTTTCTCCTCCGTAATCCTCTTCGGGAAATTCCGACAGGGGGCTCGGAAACGTGCCTCCGCCGGGATTTCCCGAAAAAGTCGCTGTGTCCAGGTTTTTTATTTTTTCCGGCGGATTACCAGGGCATCTCCCGCAATCGCTCCCTCTCCTCGGGGAAGCACGAAAACAGGATTGATATCCAGCTCCTGGAGATCCTCTTCTATCCAGGCAAGCCGGGAAGCGGCACTCACCACTTTCGCCAGGGCCTCCACGTCGAGAGGCCCCTGCTTGCGAACCCCGAAAAGGAAGGGAGCTCCCTTGATCTGACGGATCATCTCCAGAGCCTCTTCCTCGGAAACAGGTCCCCGGCGAAGAGCGATATCCCGCAACACTTCCACGTAAATGCCTCCGAGCCCTACCGCCACCATGGGGCCGAAGGTGGTATCCCTTTTCACGCCCACGATACACTCCAAGCCACCCCGTACCATCTGCTGCACCAGGAAGCCCTGGATTCTCGCCTCGGGATTCGAGGATTTCGCGTTTTCCCGCACCTTTTTATAGGCTCCCCGCATTTCATCGAGGGAGGTGATATTGAGAGCGATACATCCCGCTTCCGTTTTATGAAGAATATCCGGAGACATCACCTTGAGCGCCACGGGATAGCCAATTTCTTCGGCGGCGTCGAAGGTCTCTTCCATGCTCTGGCAGAGGATCTCCCGGGTGACCGGAATGTCGTAGAGTCCGAGAAGGCGCTTGGCATCGTACTCCGTCATCTCCTGGGGGAAAGCGGGGAGTTCCGGAGAACCCTCGGGATGATGGGGAGCCTCGCAGAGTCCCTTTTCACAGGCACAGTGAGCGCTCCAGGAGGCAAGAGCCTTCACCGCCTTGGCGCATCGCCGGAGACTCTGGTAAAAGGGGATGCCCCTTTGACGAAGCATGCCGAAAAATTCTCCTCCGTGCTCCTGATCCATGAGCCATGTCACGGCCTGGGGGATGTCGTTTCGGCCGTACCGGGAACGGATAACCTCCGCCATGGTTTTTCCGGAATCCCCCACGATCATGGAAACCGCATTGATGACAAGATCCACCTCGCCGCTGTCCAATACCGTATCGAGGACTTTTTCGAACCCTCCGGGATCGTTGGAAATCTGCACGGTCATATCCACGGGATTCCGGGGAGAACCGAAATCCGGAATATGCCGGGCAATGGCCTGCCGGGTGGTTTCGGAAAAAGCGGGGATCTCCATGCCAAGGTCGTGAAGGCTATCCGCAAGAACGATTCCCGCTCCTCCGGAGGTGGTGAGAATCGCCACACGGTTTCCTCCGGTACGCTCCCGGGCACCGAAAATCTGTCCGTAGCCGGTAATATCGTCCACGTCTTCCATGGGAAGCACGCAATACTGTTTGAAAATGGCGTTCCATACCGCTTCGTCCCCCGTAAGGGCTGCGGTGTGGCTCTGGGCCGCCGCCTGGGCGGAGGGGCTGCGCCCCGCCTTGAGCACCGCCACGGGGATATCCCTAAGCCGAGCCTGGCGAACCAGTTCCAGGAAACGCTCGCCGTCGTTGTATCCTTCGAGATAGATCATGAGAAGCCGTACTTCGGGGTCTGAAATGACGTAATGCGCGCAATCCACCACGTCGAGATCCGACTGGTTTCCCGTGGTGACGATATAGCGAAATCCCACGCCGTTTTCCCGGCCCAGGGTGTAGGAGGAAAAACCGAAGGCCCCGCTCTGGGAGATAAAAGCCACGTGCCCGGGAGAGGGAATTTCCGCCTGGTGGAGAGCCCCCGTAAAGGTAAGAGGTATGCGATCCACCAAGTTCAGAAGTCCCTGACAGTTGGGGCCCAGGATCCGCATGCCTCCCTCCCGGGCTATGGCGAGAAGTTCCTCCTGGCTATCCTCCTGCTCGGATTCCGCAAAACCCGAGGAATAGATGATAGCGTAGGGAATTCCCTTGGCTACGCACTCCCGGAGAATATTCGGAACCAGGGCGGCCCGAACCATGATCAGGGCCACGTCGGGGGCCTCCGGAAGGGAGGTCACGTCGGGATAGCAGGCATATCCTCCGATCTCCTCGTATTTGGGATTGACGGGATACACCTTGCCGGAATAGCCAAAGGTTTTGAGATATCCCAGAGATCGGCCGGAAACGCTTTCCAGATTTCCGGAAGCTCCGATAACCGCCACGCTCCGGGGGGCAAACATGCGCTGCAAGTCGTTTTTTTTCTCCATTACTCATACCCTCCTTGTTTTCTCATGCTTCGATTCACCGCGAAAGCTCGCAAAAGGATCTAGAAGATCTTCAGCAAATGCTGCAGAAAGGTGGTAAAAAGCACCATGCAGAGAATGGCCACGGGATAGGTTCCTCCATATCCCGCCGCACAATCTTCGGTTCCCGTGGCATCGATGGCCGCCCCGAGACCGGGGGTGCTCGTCATGGCCCCGCTGATGGCTCCCGCCAGAAGAATCCAGTTCATCTTCCACACTTTACGCCCCAGGAAATATCCGAAAAGGATGCCCGCCGCCCCGGACCCCAAACCGATGAGAGCCAACAGCACGCCGTGGCTTTGAAAGGCCACGACCGCCTCTTCCCCCGCCCGGATTCCCGCAGCGGCGAGAAAAAAGAGGAGCGAAAACTCCCGAAGCGTTTTGAGGCATCCCGCACCGGAGCGAAAATCGAAGGGGCCGAAACGCCCCAAAGCTCCGAGAAAAAGGGCCATGAGAAGGGTCCCTCCAGAAGTCCCCACCCCCACATGCCCGAAGGGCCCCAGGGGAATGGAAATTTTTCCCAGGAGAATCCCCGCCACAAGGCAGAAGGCGAAAGAAAGGAGGCTGAGAGGGAGACAGGCGTCTTTTTCTTCGGAAGAGCTCTTTTCTCCTCCTGGATGGAGCTGGGCTCCCAGGGCCCGGCGCTCCTGCTCCACATCGATGCCAAAAAGATGGGGCGCTCCCTGAACGAAGAGCACCACCGCAAGAACGCCGAAGGGATAGGCCACGGAGAAGCCCGCCGCCACGAGAGGATTGCCTCCGGAAAGCTCCAGGGCCGCTCCGAGGCCGGGAGAACTCGTATAGGCTCCCACGTAGGCCCCTGCGAGCATTTCCGGAGTGGCGGAGCCCACGAAAGATCCCAGCAGAAAAGTGGTCAATGCTCCCATTCCGGTAACCCCTACCGCGAGAGCCACGAATTTCATGCCATACCGCCGGAGCACTCCCAGGATATCCCGGGCCGCCAGAAGCCCCACGGAAGCCACGAAAATCACGAGATTCCAGTCGAAAAAAGGCTTGGGTACATCCCCTCCCAAAGCTCCTATGGCAAGCCCCGTAAAAAGGGCTCCCGAAGAGCCCAGGCTCATCCCTCCCACACGGATCTTCCCCAGGGCGATTCCCGAAAAAACCGCCAGGGCCAGCAAAAAAACGCTTTGGTTTCCCAGGGACTGCAAAAAGGACACGGTTTTTCCTCCTCCCTCGGCCCTTCCGGGCCCTCTCTCTCCAAAAACCGGTATGCCAGGGTAAAACCCTTTTATCTTTTTCTGCTTCTGTGTTTATCGTCCCTTGATTTTATAAACTAGCTCCCGAAACAAACCGTTGATGCTCTGTACGAAACGTCGGGCTTCCTCCCGCACTCGATAGGGATCTCTTCGATAGAGGAACCATACGAAGGCTCCAAGCCCCAGGGCAAGCAGCATGCTTCCCCAGGAGGTAGTAAAAAGGACGGCTCCGAGAAGCCCCACCGCTATGCCCGCTATAAAACGACCCAAATCCGGCCCCTCCTTTCGCTCATTCTCTGGACTCTATCCTTTTCTCCATTCCGGATCTTTCCGGAGAAAAGGCTTTGAATTTCCATGCATCCCGCGCTATCAATTCCGATTGATAACCTCCAGCATTTCCCGAAGCACCTTTTCCGCCTCTTCGTAGGGAACCTGGCAGGTTCCCACCCGGAAATGCCCGCCTCCTCCGTAACGCAGCAAAAGCTTTCCCACGTCGACTCCCGAAGTACGGTTCAGGATGCTGTGCCCCACGGAAAAAACGCAGAACTCCCGGTTTTTTCCGTCGAAAACCCGAAGAGATATGTTCTGATCCGGAAAAAGAGCGTAGATGACATGCCGGTTTCCGGGGATGTGTTCGTCGGTTCCCCGAAGATCCGTTATGATGGCATTGCCCTCCGCCCGGGAATGCTTTCGCATATAGTCCTCGAAGGGTTTCTGATGCTCCCGGTAACGGAGAATCCGCTCCTGCACGTCGGGCAATTCGAGAATCGCCTCGATATTCTGATAGCGCAGATGCTCCACCAGTTCTTCCATGAGGCTGTAGTTGCTTATGCGGTATTCCTTGTGGTATCCCAGCCCGGTACGGGGGTCCATGATAAAGGAGAGAAGCACCCAACCCTTAGGATTCAGGATTTCCTCCCGGGTGAACTGGGCGCTGTCGCATTTGTCCGCCCAGGAAATCATGGAACGGAATCTTCCCAGCGTCCCCGTATCGCCTCCGTAATATTCGTAAACCACCCGGGCGCAGCTTGGAGCAGGCCAGGAGGAACCTTCGAAGGCATGCTCCTTCATGAGTCCCCGCTCCTCCTCGCTGGTGTGATGATCGAACCACATGCCGCAACCAGGCACGAAGGGGATATTCACCAGCATATCTTCGGAAGAAACCTCCACCTTGCCGTCCTGAATATCCTTGGGATGCACGTATTTGATCTCTTCGTAAAGTCCGAGCTCCTTGAGCAGCACCGCACACATGAGCCCGTCGAAATCGGATCGGGTAAGCAAACGCATGGTTATCACTCCTTAGGCATGGTCTCTGCGAAACTACTCTCGCTCTCCGAAAAATCTTTCCTGAAAAGCCTGGAGACATTGTCGCACATCCTCCGCGGTTTGCAACGTCAGGGCCTCCTTCGCAAGCTCCCCGCATTGATCCGTCGAGAGTTCGAGAAGCCGCTCCTTCACCCGGGGAATTTTGACGGGAGTCATGGAAAACTCGGTAAATCCAAGCCCCAGCAGAAGAGGGAGCGCCAGGGGATCCCCCGCCATTTCGCCGCACATCCCCAGGTCCTTTCCCTTTCGCTCCGCCACCTGGCCGAGCATGTGAAGCAAGCGGAGTACTCCGGGATGGCAGGGATCGTACAGATAGGAGAGGCGGCTGTTCAGCCGATCGCAGGCTAGAGTGTACTGGGTAAGATCGTTGGTACCCACGGAGAAAAAGTCCACCTCCTCCGCCAGATCCTCCGCCATGGCCACCGCCGCAGGGGTTTCCACCATAATACCGATCTTCTCGGGAAAAGCCCAGGGGATTCCTTTTCTATCAAGTTCTTCGCCGCAGGATCGAAGGATCTCCTTCGCCGCCCGGACCTCCTCCACTCCCGTAATCATGGGAAACATCAGCCAGAGATTGCCCGAGGGAGCCGCCCGCAGAAGAGCTCTCAGCTGGGTACCGAAGAGCTCCCTGTCCTCCAGGCAGATGCGTATGGCCCGGTACCCGAGAAAGGGATTGGCTTCCTCTCCGGTTTTGCGCTTGATGAAGGGGATGTCCTTATCCCCTCCGGCATCGAGAGTACGGATCACCACGGGAAAGGGAGCGAGTTCTTCGAGGACCTGAACATATTTACGGTACTGAAATTCCTCCTCCGGCGGCTCCTGGCACCCCATAAAGAGAAACTCCGTACGGAAAAGACCGATGCCGGTTCCTCCGAACCGGGAAATATCTCCGGCCTTCTCGGGAGAAGCCACGTTGCCCCAGAGAGCGAGAGTTTTTCCATCCCGGGTCACCGCTTTCACCTGCCGAAGGCTCTCGAGGCGGGCTTCTTGTTCCTTCCAGAGCCGGGCTTTTTTTCGAAAAGCCTCGAGCTCCCGGGGAGAGGGGTCGATCAGCACTTCCCCCTCTTCCGCGGCAAGGCAAAGGTACGCCTCCGGAGGAATACGATTGTCCAGCTCCTTTATTCCCGAAATTGCGGGAATTCCCAAGGATTGCGCCACCAGGGCGGTATGGCTCGTAACTCCTCCCTGCTCGGTAAGAATACCCCGAATCACCGAGGGGTCCAGAGCCACCGCCTCCGAAGGAGGCAGATCCGAAGTTACGAGAATTCTCGGCCGGGTATCCTTCAGAAAGACCGCATCCTCTTCTCCGAGAAGATTGCGGTAAAGCCGCCGCCCCACATCCAGCACATCCGCTCCCCGCTCCCGAAGATAGGGATCCGGAAGAGCCTCGAAAACCGCCGCCACTTCCCGGGAGGCGTGAAAAACCGCATTTGCTGCGGATTCCCCCGAAGCGATGCGTTCCCGGATTTTCTGCGAAAAAACGGGATCCCGCAACATGAGGCCATGGGCTTCCAAAATGGCGGCCTTTTCCTCTCCGAGATTCTGTATTGCCTTTTCCCGGAGTATTTCGAGCTGTTTGCCCGTCTTCTGCATGGCCGCTTCAAGGCGTTCCAACTCCAAAGATTCTTCGAGAGAAGGGTGTTCCTCTTCCGAAAGCTCCCGAAAAACTGCAGGAGAAATCAGCAAGGGCCACCCTTCCGCAAATCCCGGAGAAAGAGGCAGTCCTCCCTTCAATCGCTGCATCGCAAATTCCCCCTTATGTCACCAGGCATCTTCATGCCATGGCACAGATCATATTGGCCGAGGCGGAATTTTCGAAAAAGGCCGCCCCGTTTCTTCCCGAGATACCATTATACGGGAATACACAAAAAAAGCCCCCGAAAGGGGGCGAAAAAACTTGTCACGCCATGGCCAATTTCTGCTATGCCTCGGAATCTTCCAAGATTTTTCGAAGATCCTTGAGAACTTCCTGGGCATTGCTTCCTTCGGCCCGGAGCAAAACCGAGGCACCCTTTTCGATACCCATGCCCATGATGGAGAGGATGCTTTTGGCATCCCCCTTTTTCTCGCCCGCCACCACCTCCACCGAGCCTTCACAGGTCGAAGCCTTCTGCACGAAAAGTGCCGCCGGACGGGCATGAAGCCCGTGAGGATTCAGCACGGTTACGGTTATTTCCGCCATGTTCCAAACACCTTCCTCTTTTGATCTCGTTCACATACTTTTTCAAAAAATTCCCCGGGAGTTTCGGATTCCGAAAAAAATATCAGTAATTTTCATGGGTTTCGAGAATGCGGATGATGGCGCGGTCCGTATCCTTCATGCCCTCGGTGGAAAAATATCCCTGATCATCCGCAGTCACCCGCATAACCGGGTCCACAAGCCCCTGGGGAGTATCCACGGTGCTTCCTTCGAGAGCCATGAGAGCCGCCAGGTAGGCTTCGCAGGAAGCGGTACCCACCTTAAGGGCACAACTCTCCTTGGCACCATCGCACACAAGCCCCGAAAGGTTTGCCAGCATAAGCTTCATAGCCCCCGCGATCTGTTCGGGAGTTCCTCCTAAAAGCCAGGCGATTCCCGCAGCGGCACCGGAGCCCGCCGCCACCGCGCAGCCGCAGATAGGACTCAGAATTCCCGTCCGGACCTTGACGTAGCTCGTGGAAAGGTGGCTTATGCAGAGGGCCTTGGCCACGTCCCGGGAGCTTTTTCCCAAGGCTTCCCCCGCCACCGCAATGGGAAGAATGGCGGTAATGCCGTGATTGCCGCTTCCAGCGCTGCTCATAACCGCTTTTTTCGCTCCCGCCATGCGGGCCTCGGAAGCGGCAATGGAGTAGAGCCTGATTTTGGCGAGAAGATCGTCGGAAATTTTCTTTTTTTCGAGAAGAATCTTGAAATGCTTCACGAGATGCAGCCGGGATTCCAGATTTTCCTGAAGGCCGAACTCCGCCGCTTCGAGATTCATCTTCACGCCCTGGAGAAGATGGGCCTCATCCTCCTCGTCCAGAGCATCCGCAAGAGAAAGCACTTCTTCATAGTTCATCTGTCTCAAAACCTTGCGATATTCCGGCTCTTCCGCAGTTGAAGAGGATCGCGCTCCCGGGGAGGCCGCAAAAATTTCTTCTCCGTTCCTGGTAACCTGAAGGATTTGCGAATGACCTCCTTCGATGAGACATGCCGCTCTTCCCGAAGATTGGGAGACCGAAGCCCACACATAGACTCCGGTGCGGTCGTAATCGCAAGCAAGATCCACGCCTCCGGCGACCACGATCTTCCGCGCCTTTTCGAGATCCTCCGGGGTGCTGTCCTTGAGAACCTCCAGGCTGTACTCCGAATGCCCGCAAACGTAGCCAAGAGCCGCAGCGAGAATGTTGCCCCGGGCTCCTTCCGCTCCGGGAATTCCCACATCCAAACCGTTCTTGTAAATATTAGGGCTCACTTTTACCGAAATCCGGGGCTGATCCTCCGCCTCTCCCAGAGCTTCCCGGGCCCGGGCCACTGCCAGGGCCACCGCTCCGGGCTCGGTACAGCCCAGAGCGGGTTTCACTTCCTTTTCAAGAAAGACTTTCAAATCGAACATGGAATCTCCACCCTTCCAGCTTCGCCATGTATCTTTTCGTTATCATTTCCCTCAGAAACCATGCCTGGTTTCGCACTGAAAAATATTTTCCCGGAAATTCGTCAGAATAGCAAGAGTTCTTCCACAATCTTCCATACTAGCAAAGGAACGTCACAAAAATTTCCCCAAAGAGGCTACAAGAGCTTTTTCAAGATTTTTGACTTCCGCTTTCGGAAGGTATCCGTAAATCCACCACCCGACGGATTTTTCCGGTCCGCGAAACTCTCTCGATTCCTCCGGGACGTTCCAGGAGCACCTCCAGCTCCTCCACTCCGTTGGCCTCCCACCCTCGGGAAAAAAGGGGCACCTGATCCTTGAGTTTTTTTCGAAGAGCCGAAGCGAGCTCTGCGGCGCTCTTTTCTTCGAGAGGTTTTTTGGTTTCCACATGAAAGAGAAAATGAAGCTTTTTCCCCCGGGGCTCCAATACGAGCTGCATTATGCCGGAAAGCTCCGGAAATTGCCGGAAAACCTCCTCCGCCTCGGACATCTGGAATTGATCGAAGTTCAACCGCACCAGATCGTCGCTCCGGGAAAGAAGCCGGAATTTTGGAGCAGAGCTTCCACAGGGACAGGGCTCCTCCACCCATTCGATCAAATCCCCCACACGAGCCCGGAGAATGGGATGATAAAAACGCTCCAGCACCGTTACAAGGGCGTTGCCGTCCTCTTCCCTTTCGAGATAGCACCAATCTTCCAGCACGTGGTGCTCCGTTCCTTCGCAATGAGCACACTGCCATCCGATGGGGCCGGTTTCCACCGCCGCATATCCCGCGGAGCCGATGCGAGGATTGTTCCAGATACGCCGGATTTCCTCCTGCTGCGAGTGGGAGATGTGATTTCCCGCATAGAGCACCGTATCAAAGGAAAGTTCTCGTTGTTGCCGTTCCCCCGCCTCCGCCAGGGCCGCGAGAATGGGAGGAACGCTGATGAGCACGTTGGGGCGGAAAAGGGAAAGATAATCCAGGGTTTCTTCGATGGATTGGTTTGCGGTAACCGGAAGGATCCGGCAGGGGAAAAGCTCCAGAGTCCGGTTGAGCACCAAATATCCCGTCCAGAAAGCTCCCGCCCGAAAGCAGTTGGCCACCACGTCCTCCGGCCCGAGATGAAGATGATCGAAACAGCGTTTCTGAGCACGTACACCTTTTTCAAGCTCCTCCGGGGTGTAACAGACGTAAGAGGGGGAACCCGTGGTTCCTCCTGCAGAAAAGACATAATGTCCCTGAAAGGGGGAGGTAAGCATTTCCTCCGAAAGGTGCACGCTCTTGCTTCGAAGTTCTTCCTTTTCCAAGGGAGGAAAGAGAGCATACTCTTGGAGGGAAGTTATTTTTTCCGGCAATCCTTTGTATTTTTTTCGATAGAAGGGAGCTCGCCGAGCCTTGGCGAGAAGATAATCAAGACGTTTAAGAAGAGGCACATTTTTTCTGGCTACAGCCATAACCGAATACTCCTTTCAGCGAAAGACCTTCGGGGGCCCTTCGGAATCTCAGGACTTCCGGCGCAGATCCGCCTCGGGATCCATGGAACGGATATAGGCAAGGAGATCCTTTCCCAAGGGATCTTCGCATTGGATCTCCTCGTAGTTCAGGAGAACGTCGTGAAGATACTGGAGCACCAGCCAATCTTTTCCCGAAGAGCCCGGCAGAATACCTCCGAAGAAAAATCCCTGCTCCTCCGCCTTGGAACAGAAAAAAGCGGTTTCCTCCTTCCAGAGCGGAAGATAGAGATATATCCCCGCAAAACCTTCGTAACAAAGGCCCCGGAAAGCACGCCGGAGCTCCCGCTCCGTATCTTGCCCGTAACGGGTAAGCCAGATATCTCCGCTTTTATGCTGCATATCCGCCGTCACCTGAAGCTCCGTACGCCCCTCGAAACGATTCTCGTTCTCCCGAGTTCCGCAGAACTCCGCAACCTCCAGGGGCACTCCAAGATGTGCATAGATCCGGCGGAGCATCTTCTCATGCTGCGGAGGCAGGACGAAACGCCGGAGGGCGGGAGACGCATCCAAAAAACGGAATGAGAGAAGAAGGCTCAAGCGCTGACGCTCCTCTTCATCGATTTTCCGAAACCGGGTTATGCCAATTTTCCCCACCAGAAGAGCGCAATCCCCGAAACCATCCCGGTGAACGGGTTTCTGGGAATACGTATGAACGGTAACGGATTCCACGAAAACCCCCTCGAGATTTTCCTTGCGGGCCTCTTCCTGCAGAACCCGGGAAAAACGCCCGAGACAGCCGAGCCCTCGAAAACGGGGATTCACGAAGGCGGCTCCCATCTCGGCAATTCCCGAGTCCCCGGGAGGAAAGGAGAGCCAGGCATGTCCCATGATTTCACCTTTCCCAGTAACCGCGACGAAGGAGCGTACCTTGCCCCGGGCATTCAGCTCTCTCACGCGCTCGGGATAATAGATGTGTTCGCAGTAGGAATAACCGTAGGCGCTCCAGGCACAGCGTGAAACTTCCAGAGCCTCCTCGGGCTGCATGGAACGGATCTCCCAGCTTTTCGGCAAGGCTCTTTCCGTATTTCCGGGCTCCGAAGGAGCCGGCACATTTCCCGAGGGAACCTCCGTCTTTACCGGAGAAAAGCGATACCGGACAAGGCGCACCTCTCTTCCCTGAATTCCTCGATTTTCAAAAACGAGCTCATCCATAAAGCTCCGTACGAGAAAAATGCGAAGCCCCGGAACATTTTCCTCCTTCCGGGAAGAAGAGGGGTCGTAAACCGGAAGAGAATCGGTATCCACGGGAATTCCCCGATCCCGAAAAAGCACTTCCATTCCCAGGGGAGCGTCCCGGAGCAGCACCGTTACCGCCCCCTCCTCGTCGCTCCCCTCGAGAAGCCCGCTGAAAACCTCTTCCGCCGCCAGCTCGTAATAGCTCTGTTCTTTGAGGGAATACCCCCGGCTTCGAGCACCTTTCCGAACAAAAACGGCTGCCATTTCTATCCACTCGGTTTTTGCAGGAACCGTGAGGGACAACTTCGGGAATTCCCGAAATTCCATGGAAAAGCCCTCCTTCATCACTACCACGAATAGATTCCGCTCCGGAGATCAGACCCCGAGAAAGCCAAGCCACAAAGGAAGCGTGATTACGGAAACCAGGGTGGTGGTAGCCACAATTTCCGCAGCATACTGCGCATCCATCCCCATTCCCTCGGCGAGGGGAAAGTTATTGATCGCCGCAGGCAGAGCCGCGAGGAGCACCAGGGTGTGCTCCATCATCGCAGGCAGGGGGAACAACCTGCAGAGAAGCCATACTACTCCAGGATGAACCACCAGCTTCATTCCTACGTCCTGCCAGCTATGAGCAAGCCCCTTGAGGAGCATTTCCGGATGCAAAGACGCCCCGAGGGCAAGAAGGGCCATGCCGCTGGCGCTGTTGCCGAGAATTCTCATGCTCATTTCGAGATCCCTGGGGAGCTCTCCGGAAAAAAGGGATCCCAGGGCCATTCCCCCGAGACAGGAGAGTACCAGGGGGTTTTTGAGCACCTTCAAAAAGGTCTTTCCCAGGGAAGCGAAAGAGAGTTTTCCTGAGAAGGCGGATTCTCCCCAGGCGATGGAAATCACCATATAGCCCGCCATGCCGAAGGCGAGAAAGAGGGAGTACACCTCCATCCCCGCATCCCCCAAAGCCATGGTGATAACCGGTATGCCCATAAAGACGTTGTTCGAGCGGGTGGAAACCAGCACGGAAACTCCCAGGCGTTTTTTGGGAAGCCGCTGTATTCCTCCAATAATCCATGCCAGAGGAGGAACCAGGAAAAAACTTCCGTAGAGAACCAGGAGAAACTCCCGGGGAACATGGGCTCCGGCTCCCATAAGATAGGTGCTGCGAAAGAGAATGGCGGGATTGATAACCCAGAAGAGAAGGAGATTCAATTTCGTACATACCTCGGGGGTAAGCACATTCTTCCGGCGAGCTGCGTATCCGATGGCCATAATGCAAATGAGAGGAAAAACGAGATGGATGCCGTTCAAAGAGAATCCGTCCTTTCCGTTCCTGGAAGAAACAGGTACACTATAACAGGGTTTTCTTCTCTTCGCAGCGGCTTTCCATAAAGAATTATCCCTTATTTTTCGGCACCTCTTCCGGAAGAGAGGAGAATCCCATATCAGAAATCGATCGAGGAGGGACAATTCATGATGCAGATTCCGGAACACATTTTTCGGGAGTATGACATTCGGGGCATTGCGGACAGCGAACTGACACCCCCCGTGGTGGAAGCCATCGGCAAGGCCTATGGAACCTGGCTGCGGCAGCAGAATATAACCAAAGCCGTGGTGGGAGGAGATATCCGGATCTCCACCCCCCGAATCATGGAAAACGTCACTTCGGGGCTGCGCTCCGTGGGAGTGAACGTTACTACCATAGGAAGGGTGACCACCCCCGCTTTCTACTGGAGCATGATCCACCTGGAAAACCCAGGAGGAGTGATGGTGACGGGAAGCCATAATCCCAAAGAGATGAACGGTCTCAAACTTGGCATAGGCAAGGTAACCCTCTACGGAGAACAGATTCAGGAAGTTCTCCGGATCATCCGGGAAAAAGCCTTTTTCGATTCCTTTCGAGAGGGGACCCTGGAAAATCGGGAGACCTGCAAGGCCTACCTCGAAATGCTGGCCTCCAAACTCCAGTTCGGCCCCCGGCGGCTGAAAGTGGTGGGAGATGCGGGGAACGGCGCCGCCGCTCTTTTGATGAACGACTTTTTCGCCAAGCTCCCCTGCGACTTCATTCCTCTTTTCGACACTCCGGACGGAACCTTTCCGAACCATCATCCGGACCCCACGGTGCGAAAAAATCTGGTGACCCTCATCGAAAAGGTACGCCAGGAGGGGGCGGATTTCGGCGTAGGCTTCGACGGCGATGCAGATAGAATCGGCGTGGTGGACGATCAGGGAGAGGTTATCTGGGGGGATACCCTCATGGCCCTCTACTGGGAGGAGATTCTCGCCAAACACCCCGGAGCGGAAGCCATCATAGAGGTAAAATGCTCCCAGGCCCTGGTGGATGAGGTGGAGCGCATGGGAGGCAAGCCGGTATTCTGGAAATCCGGGCATTCTCTCATCAAGGCGAAGATGAAGGAAATTCAGGCCCTTTTCGCCGGAGAAGTTTCGGGACACATGTTCTTCGCAGATGAATATTTCGGTTTCGACGACTCCTTCTACGCTGCGGGAAGGCTCATGCGCATTCTTTCGAACCGGGAGGAAAAGCTTTCCCAGATGGTAGCCCGGATCCCCACATACTTCAGCACTGCGGAGACCCGCTTCCCCTGCCCGGATGCCACGAAATTCCACGTGGTGGAAAAGGTCAAGGAAAGCGCCCTCCGGGATTACGACGCCATCACCGTGGACGGAGTACGGATTCTCTATCCTAACGGATGGGGGCTCCTCCGGGCATCCAATACCCAGCCGGTGCTGGTAGCCCGGGTGGAGGGACGTACGGAAGAAGATTTCGTTCAATACCGGGAAGATATGCAACGGCGCATCGTGGAAGCTGGAGCGGACCCCTTCGAATGGACCTACTGATCCGCCTTTTTCTTCCGTAAATCAAGTGAAACAACATCGTGAAGGGGCGCCTCGTTCAAGGCACCCCTTCACTCTTTTTACGGCATTACGAAAAGACAGGCTTTTCAAATTTAGGAATCCGCAGATCCCTTGGAACGATCCTGAAGAACCGGCTTTCCGTCGATCTGCCCTTCTCCCTCTTTGGGAACCCCGGGAGCTCCGTAACGCTGATGATCGTATTCCCGGGTTTCCTTGGCCAGTACCAGCATGAACGTTCCGTCCTGGTTTTTCAAAAGCCGGTACTCCAGATGCTCCGCCACCAGGGGGTTATCGTTGGGTACGCTTCGGGTTCCGGGATCGATGCTGTCCGAAAGAAGATAGACCGCTCCGGAAGAGGGAACTCCTTTTTCGGGAATATCCTCGAATTTCAGGGCCTTGAATCCCGTATGCTGGTTATAGAGATACCGGGGAACGCAGAAAATACGGTACCGATTGAACTTGTATCCCTTGGAAAGGTATTCCCCCGCAAGGATTTCCCGAACCTCCGGCTCTTGGAGCATGGGGCCCGTGATGTAGGCCACCAGGGCTACTTCGGGAAAATCCTGGGCATTCACCACGGAGATATACCGCGCCACGTTATGGGAGTTCCTAGGGAGTACATCCGCACACGCAAGCCCCGCTCCCAAAAAGATTGCCGTCATAACGAGAAGAACAACAATTGAACTCATATTCTTTCGCATAAACCTCTCCTCCTTTTTTTCTCTTCCCTTTCTTTTTTCCCGGAACACGGTCATCCGGAAAATCTCGGGGTTTCTCCATACTGCATTTCTCCTACGCCCTCATGATACAATTGTTCTTGCAGGACAGCAACAGAACAATGTCACCCCTTTGTCTCAAAAAAGAAACGGAGGGTGCGCTTCCATCCTTTACAGGAGGTGGTACTATGATGCTCTATCGACGTATACCGGGAGATAACCGGGATCTCTCGATTCTCGGTTTCGGTTGCATGCGGCTTCCTCTTACCGAAGAGGGAACCATCCACGAATCCCTGGCGGAGGAGATGCTCTTTTCTGCCATAGACGGAGGCATCAATTACGTGGACACCGCATGGCCCTATCATAACGGAGCCAGCGAACCCTTTGTGGGCAAAGCCCTGGAAGGGGAATACCGGAAAAAAGTTTTTCTTGCCACCAAGCTTCCTCTCTGGGAAATAGAAGCTCCTCAGGATATGGAGAAAATCTTGGAGCAGCAGCTCCAACGACTCCGCACTGATCATATCGATTTCTATCTTCTCCACAACTTCAACGAACAGCGATGGGAACACATGAAAAAAATGGGCTTCGAAAAATTTCTTCAAAAAGCCCAGGAGCAAAACATTATCCGCAAGGTAGGTTTCTCTTTCCACGACCAGCTCCCTCTCTTTAAAACCATAGTGGACTCCTATCCCTGGGATTTCTGCCAGATTCAGTACAATTATCTGGATAGGAACTACCAGGCGGGCACCGAGGGGCTTCTCTACGCAGCTTCCAAAAAACTGGGTGTCATCGTTATGGAACCTCTTCGGGGAGGTAAAATCGTCCAGAACGTTCCTCCCGCAATTCAGGAAATCTGGAATCGTGCGGCCATTCCGCGGAGCCCTGCGGAATGGGGATTACGGTGGCTCTGGAACATTCCGGAGATCACCCTGGTGCTCAGCGGCATGAGCACCCCGGAACAGGTGAGGGAAAACCTGGAGATCGCGTCCCGAGGCCTCCCCGAAAGCCTTGAAAAAGAGGAACTGGAGCTCGTAGATGCGGCAGCCCGGGAATATACCCAACGCATGATCTACCCCTGCACATCCTGTGGATACTGTCTTCCCTGCCCCCAGGGAGTACGTATTCCCGAATGCCTGAACCACTATAACAGCGCCTTCATGTTCGACGATCTTCCGAGAGCCCGCTTTACCTACCGGGCCATGCTGGATGTAGAAAATAGGGCTTCCGCATGCATCAACTGCGGTGCCTGCCTCCCGAAATGCCCCCAGCACATCTCCATTCCCCAAGCCCTTGCGAAGGTTCGGGAACTTTTAGAAGAGTAAGTTCCGGGAAAAATATGCGAAGAACCCCGGGAGTCTTCTATGGAGGACTCCCGGGGTTCTTCGCATAGGAAATAAACGGAAAAAGGGGCTCACACTCCTGAAACCGCAGGCTCCTGAAGTGAACGTTTTTTGGCACATCCCAGAACCTTGTGAACGAAAAGTTCCGTTCCCTCGTTGTGAAGATCCACAAAGCGGTATTCTTCCTGGGAAACATCATCGGCCTCCAGCTGAAGCAGCACCTGAGGGCGAAAAAGATCTTTTTCCCGGATTCCCACCACCACGCCTATGGAGCCATCGTTCAGTTCCACGATGGACCCCGGAGGATAGAGCCCTATGGAGCTCAAAAGAAGGCGAACGATCCCCTTTTCGAAATGGGTTCCGGTGTTTTCGATGATAACCTGAAGAGCCCGGGCATTGTGATAAGCACCCTTGTAAACTCTAGTGGTGGTGAGAGCATCGAACACATCCGCCACGGAGGCGATACGAGCCACCAGGGGTATCTGCTCTCCCTTGAGTTTGTCGGGATATCCATTGCCTCCCCAGCGTTCGTGATGATGCCGGATAAAGGCCAGTATCTGGGGATCCTCCACACCTCCCCGACGGGCAAGGAACTCCCCCGCCGCAGGGTGATCTTTGATATACAGGAACTCCTCTTCCGAAAGAGGCCCCGGTTTGTTGAGAATTTCTCTGGGAACCCGTGTCTTTCCGAGATCGTGCAACAATCCGCCAACGGTAACGGTCTCTACCAGGCTGGGGCTTTCCGGCCTTATTTTTTTGGCGATAAAACCCGCGAGAAGTGCCACGTTGAGGGAATGCACGAAAGTATATTCATCCACGGAACGGATGGCCGAAAGGGACATGAGAATCTGGGGGACCCTGTTCACTTCCTCTGCAAGCACTCTTCCCGTGTCCACCAAAGCTTTGAAATCTTCCTCTTCCACCACCCCCGTAGTGGCGATACGGGAATAGACGTTCCCCACCTGGGAGACCGCCTGCCGGGCAAGAGAACGATCCAGCTCCTTTGAAAAAGGGAGTTCCAGACGATCGACTATTTTCTGAAGCTCATCGAGAGAATATTCTTCTTCCCGGCTTACCAGAAGCGTTTCGATGCCTCGCCGCTGGAGCTGGCGCATTACAAGCGGAAGGGAGCGGCGCACCGCATCCAGGGAAAGGTTAGTGCCCTTGGGAAGAAGGCAGACCCGACCGTCCGCAGACATGACGTCCTCCGCAACAATACCTTCAAAGGATCCAAGACGTTCCAGGGGGATGCGCCGTATGCTTTCCATCAGTTCATCTCCTTCTTTCCTAAGACACGATACAGACATTCTGCCTCTTTCATAACTTTTTCCTCGGAGGGGAAACCTATTTTATGAAAAAAAAACAAAAAATTTTTGTCACATCCTGCTTCTACAAGCATATTATCTCACACGATTACATTTTTCAAGAACGAATCTCCGGTTAAGGCCTCAATATTACAAACCCAAGAATTATTTTCATATTTTTTCATAGTTGCTCCAAAAAACAAGGGACTCTAACCTCAAGGAGGTTAAACTTTTCTGATCATACGAGACTTTCTTCAGCCAGGCCACGCAGGGAATAATAAAAGAAAGCCGGGGACGTGTATCCCCGGCTTTCTTTTATTATTGTTATGAGAAGCTCCGCCCTCCGGAAATGCTACTTCTATACCTTCCAGAAAATCACCTGCTTCTACACGATATTCCTATCCGTGTTGCAATTTCTCTTTGTAACTACAGATACTGCTGTTGCTTCGCCGACTTCTCCTTCGACAAAACCCCAATGCTCCGAAGGAGATACCATTGCCGTTACTACTTTCTTTTCCCTCGGGCGCCACATTCTTCCTCACATCGCCGGCACCCCTGATCCGATTGTTCCACAGCTCAAAAACCACGCTGTTTCCGCACCATGCTGCTTGGGTGCACAAAACCGAAAACCTTTGGGAGAGCGAAGCTTCTACGTGCAAAGTATACTCCTCTCGGAGCGAAAGAAACAACTTCTCTGAGAAGCTCTGAGGGATAAAGAGAAGCAAAAAAGGGAGTATTTTTCTGATATGCGTACAACATCGCCGTTCCTCGCCTTATTCCGCAGCAATTTCCATAAAGGAAACTCTTTTCCCGATGCTTCTTTTTCCCGAAAGGAAGGGTTTTTCATTGCTCTTGACAGGCCTCTTTTTTTTAGCCTATAGTAGGGGCGCTTTTTGATGGGAAAAAAAAGAAAAAGTAGAGTTTTCAAGACGTTTTCGGTAATCTTTTAAATTTTTTGACCGATACTGCTTATAAGGACAAGATAGAGCACCTTATCAGGAAGGACGATACAGTATGCATTTCACTCTTATGGAAACTAACGAAAAACGATACGTCATGTTCGATAATCATACGGGAAAGACTTTTTACGATCCCGATCTTCTAGCCCGGAGTGCCCAAACGTTTCACTCTCAGTACTCCTGCATGGAAGCCCGAGGATTTCTGGTACTCTCACCTCCCAAGGACGAGAACACGGATTTTTCCGCCGCCTTCTACTCCTGCAAGGGATGCCGGGAAAAGATACGCCTCGACGAAGCCATATGCGCCCTGGAATTTGCGCGCTCCCTGGGAATTCCTTTCAATGCGGGAAGTTTTTCCTCCGGAGATCTCCGAATACACTACGGAAAAGATGGGCTCCCCGAAAAAACGGGGCTCCGTTTCTCCGAGAATCTCCCGAATCCCCTTTCTCCTTCCTTTTTCCGCTACGGCACGGAAAACCTATGTTACTATACCGTTCATGTCCCCGGCCCTCACGGTGTCATCATTCTCGAATACCCCGGCATTTTTCACTCCTCGGAACTTCTCTTTCTCGCCAAGATCCTGGTGAACGATCCTCTTCGATTCCCCCAAGGAGGGGACATCAGTTTTATCGAATCTTCCCAGGAAGACCGCCTGAAGATCCTTACCTACGTGCACGAGGAAAACCGCCTCATCCGCTCTTCCTCGGAAGGAGCCCTAGCTTGTGCCATGGTACACCACAATCTTCACCCGGAAACGGAAACTCTTTGCGTTGAATCTTCTCCGGAGGATAAGCTCCTCTGTTTTTCCCTGGAACCGGATTCTTCCTTCTTCTCGTTCTTCAGCAGTGCCTCCTGCATTTCCAAGGGCACCGTTCTGGGAAAAAACGTTTTTTAAGAAACCCTTGATTGAAAACACCATTGAGAAACAATATACCAAAGGTTTTTGAAAGATTTTCCTCTACTCCATTCTTTATGGAAAAGAGGAATTTTTTTATTCTCTTTGCTACAATATGGAGAGAGAGAGAAAAACAAAAAAGATGCTTCTTCATCTCTCGTCGAGGAGGTTTTTTACGTGGATTCTCCGAAAAAACAGAATGACGAAAAGGGGAAACAAAATTCCAAACCCCGCCACAAGGCATGGATACGCTATGCCGAGGATGCACGACTGGAAAGCTGCGCATCCGAGCTGGGGATTTTTATGAGTGCCTGCAAAACCGAGAGGGAGGCGGTGCTCTGGCTGCTGGAAAAGGCCAGCGGAATCGGCTCTCCCCTGGAGGGAAATTCTCCCGCCAAGCCCGGGGACGTTCTTTTCATGCCCTGGAAAAACAGAGCTTTTCTCGCCGCCAAGATAGGAACGCGCCCTCTTGCGGAAGGATTCCGCCTCGTGGGCTCGCATCTGGATGCCCCTCGAATCGACCTGAAGGTACAGCCCCTTTACGAAGATTCGGGACTTGCGCTTTTCGACTGCCATTACTATGGAGGAATAAAGAAATACCAGTGGACCAATATTCCTCTGGCTCTTCACGGAGAGGTGCATCTCAAGGGGGGACAAACCCTCCGCCTCGCTATAGGAGAGGCCCCGGAGGATCCGGTCATTATCATTCCGGATATAGAACCTCACCTGGATCGGGACATGGAAAAACGCAAGGCCTCGGAAACCATCCTCGGAGAGAACCTCGACGCCATTGCGGGGCATCGCCCACTTCTCGGAGAAGAGAAGGATCACGTAAAAGCCCAGATCCTTCAGCTTCTGGAAACGAAGTGGGGCATTTCCGAGAAAGCTCTCGTCTCCGCAGATCTCTGCCTCGTTCCCGCAGGTGCAGCCCGAAGTGCGGGGCTTGACGGCTCCCTGCTCACCAGCTACGGCCTGGACGATCGGATATGCACGTGGCTGAGCTGGCAGGCCTTCACCTCTCTGGGCACTCCGGAATATACCGCAGTTTTCCTGGGAGTGGATAAGGAGGAGATCGGAAGTGACGGCGTAGCGGGAGCTCAGGCTCCTCTGCTGGATATTTTTCTCTCGGATCTTTTCGAAAA
>Ga0116163_1000683_pt1 | contig 23052 bp, 19 predicted proteins | sample AD_UKC107_MetaG_FD_89889 | JGI IMG/M metagenome (GOLD analysis project Ga0116163, IMG submission 89889) | Active sludge microbial communities of municipal wastewater-treating anaerobic digesters from Hong Kong - AD_UKC107_MetaG | ecosystem: Engineered > Bioreactor > Anaerobic > Digestate...
AGATGATGTCTCAGACGAGAGACCACAAAAGATATATGGTGAAATCCTCTATCATATCCCCATAGTCCCAAAGGGATCGGGAGGGTGATGCAGCTATTCAGTGTCATATTGATGCCAAACAGCACCTGATGGCGCCTTTTGACCGCGCCGAGGTGGCGGGGAGATCAGTGTGGGCAATAGTTTTAAGAATAGTCACACTGTATGCTGTATGAACCTTACCCCATAGGGGAAATGTAGGAGGTTATTGAAATAATGACGAAAGTGACCGCGATTACGCTTACCGCTCTTGTATTGCTGCTAGCGTCAGCAATTACAGTAAGCGCAGTCGATATGGTAGAGATCCGCGGTCCTGTGGCCACCGTCCAAGACGGTGAAGTATATACCTGGGGCCCACAGCAGTTCGCCGGTTTCTACTATGACATTGACGACAACATCGGACAGGAAAGCATCACTCTGACCATCACCGGTGACGTCCTCGACGAGCCTGACGGCATCGTCTACGAGACCGTCGCCCAGCCGGACGACTTCGACTTCGCCGAGTGGGGCCAGTACATGACCATCGGCTTCTTTGCCGAGAATTACTTCGCCGCTTACGTCGAGGATGAGGACGACCCCCTGGCCGCCTACCTGGCTGACGACTCCACCGACGTCAACCTGATGGTGGACGAGCAGCTCTCCAGGGTGCTCTACGACGACGATGAGGAGAGGACCTTCACCTCCGGCACGCCTCTTGAGCTCAAGGACGGCTACGAGCTGGCCATCCAGTCCATCGACCTCGAGGGCGACAAGGTCTACGTCCAGCTGATGAAGGACGGGGCCGTCGTCGACTCGGCAGTGGTTGAGCCCTCCAAAGAAGGCGCAGACATCGCTGACAAGTCCTACACTTACACAGCGGACCTCGGCGACACCGAGGACATCGTCATCATCGCTGTCCACTTCAAGAACGCCTTCCGCGGCGCTGACCAGGATCTGGCCACCGTCGACGGCATCTGGCAGATCTCCGACACCTACACCGACGTTGAGGAGGACACCGAGTACGACAAGATGACGATCCAGACCGTCAACTCCGAAGATTACTCCATCATGATGAACAACGAGGACAACAAGATCACCCTCAGCAAGAACAAGGAACAGGCTCTGATGGAGAACATCGCAGTGGTCACCGCCGATCAGGACGAGATCACCGCCGAGAGCCCCCTCAGGTTCTACATCCAGAAGACCATCACCGAGCCCGGAACCTACGAGATCAGGGGAACCGTAAGGGAAGTCGTTGACGGCGCCACCGCTGAGTGGGATGCAGCATCCTTCGCCGGCTTCTTCTACGACATCGATGACGACCTCGGCACTGAGAAGATCACCATGACCTTCACCGGTGACGTTCTCGACGAGCCGGAAGGCGTCGTCTACGAGACCACCGCCCAGGATGATACCTTTGACTTTGCCGAGTGGGGCGATTTCAAGACCATCGGCTTCCTCGCTGAGGAGTACTTCGCCGCTTACGTTGAGAACGAGGACGACCCCCTGGCCGCCTACCTGGCTGACGACTCCACCGACAGCAACCTGATGGTGGACGAGCAGCTCTCCAAGGTGCTCTACGACGACGACGAGGAGAGGACCTTCACCTCCGGCGAGCCCCTGGAGCTCGAAGAGGGATATGAGCTGGCGATCCAGTCCATCGACCTCGAGGGCGACAAGGTCTACGTCCAGCTGATGAAGGACGGGGCAGTCGTCGACTCAGCCGTGGTTGAGCCCTCCAAGGAAGGCGCAGACATCGCTGACAAGACCTACACCTACACAGCGGACCTCGGCGACACCGAGGACATCGTCATCATAGCTGTCCACTTCAAGAACGCCTTCCGCGGCGCTGATCAGGATCTGGCCACCGTCGACGGCATCTGGCAGATCTCCGACACCTACACCGACGTTGAGGAGGACACCGAGTACGACAAGATGACGATCCAGACCGTCAACTCCGAAGAGTACTCCATCATGATGAACAACGAGGACAACAAGATCACCCTGAGCAAGGACAAGGACCAGCTCTTGATGGAGAACATAAGAGTCAAGACCGCCGACCAGGACGTCATCTCCGCTGAGGAACCCCTCAGGTTCTACATCTACGAGGAGGCCACCATAGAGGAGGAGGGCGCAGCTGCTGAGCCCGAGCCCGTAGTCAGGGAGGCCCCTGTAGAGGAGGCAGCCGTTGAGGAGGCCCCTGTAGAGGAGGCCCCCGTTGAGGAGGCCCCCGTTGAGGAGGCCCCCGTTGAGGAGGCCCCTGTAGAGGAGGTCGCTGAGGAGAACGTGACCGAGGAGGCCCCCGCTGAGGAAGAGGCTGGAGGAATCCCCGGATTCGAAGCGGTCTTCGCCATAACCGGCCTGCTGGCAGTCTCCTACCTCGTCCTGAGGAAGAGAGAGTAAGACCACCTTTGGAAGAGCCAAAAGCTCTTCCATCTATCCTTTTATTGGTTCGGCTTTATTCCCAAAAAATTACCGTCTTCGCGATTTTCGCTCCGACGATGGCCCGGGTCTGGGCGATGCTCTTGGCCGATGCTTTTATCTGAATCATCGCCTATTCAAGCGGTCATCTGATGTCATCTTTGGAACGCTCACGTCTTTGCAGCTTTCTCTCAATCATCCTCCTGGTGGCGTTGCTGACGGCGGCGGCCGACGGGGTGGAGGTGAGGGGGCCGGTGGCCGAGGTGGTCGAGGGCGCGACTTACAGCTGGACCGCCCAGGATTTCGGCGGTTTCTATTACGACCTGGACCACGACATCGGCAGGGAGAAGCTGAGCCTGGCCATATCCGGCGGGAGGGTGGACGTCTCAGAAGCGGTCTACACCAGCAGGGCAGAGGAGGAGCCTTTCGAGTTTTCTCGCTGGGGGAGCCGCATGACCCTCGGTTTTCTGGGCGAGGCCCGCTTCGCCGGCTATTGCAGAGGTCACCTCCAAAACGAGTCCGGCGAAGGGTCGCTCTTCCGGGACGAGAAGATGGCAAGGGTCCTCCTCGACGACGACGATGAGAGGACGATGGAGAGCGGCGTTCCCTTGAGGCTCGAAGATGGTTACTCGCTCCAGTTGGTGGAGGTGGACCCTGGTGAGAAGGTCTCTCTTGCGCTCCTCAGGGACGGCATATCCGTGGGCTCGGGGGTGGTGGAGCCATCAAAAGAGAATGGGACGGTGGGGGACGGGACTTACCTCTATCGAAGGCCCATCGGCGGAGAAGATTTCGTCTTCATCGCGGTCCACTTCAAGAACGTCTTCTCCAGCGGCGGAGACGCTTTTGCGACCGTGGACGGCATCTGGCAGATCTCCCAGGAGACGGTCCCCATCGAAGAGGGGGACGAGTGGGGAGAGATGACCATCACCGACCTGGACCCCGATGACCTGACCCTGACCATGAAGAACGAGGGGCGCGAGATCGATCTGGTGAAGGGAAGATCAAGGCTCCTCCTGGGGGATATCGGGATCAGAACCGCAGATCAGGACGACGTGAACAACTCCGTCAACGCCACCAGCGGCCGGCCCGATGCTCCCCTCAGGTTCTGCATATATGAAGCGGTGGAAGGAGGGGAGCCCATCCAGATCAGAGGTCGCGCTGGAGAGGTCCTGGAGGGCTCCAGATGGGAGTGGAACTCCACCGGCTTCGCCGGCTTCTACTACGACATGGACGAGGGGGTGGGAAAAGAGTCCCTGGTTCTGAAAGTCACCGGGGACCGGCTCGAGGAGGGGAAGGGCGCGGCTTATTCCACCTCCGCTCAGAGGAAGGGGATGGAGTTTGAGGGGTGGGGAGCTCACTGGACCATCCCCCTCCTGGGCACGGCCCGCTTTGCCGGCTACGCCGAGGGCCTTCTCCAGGAGGAGTCGGAGAGCCCCAACCTGCTTGAAGAGGAGCAGCTGGCGAGGGTCCTCATCGACGACGACCGGAGGGTGACCTTCGATACCGACAGCCCTCTGGGGCTTGAAGAGGGATACAAGCTCTCCCTGGAGTCGGTGGACGAGGGCGGAGAGAAGGTCTCTCTGGCGCTCTTCAAGGACGGAGCGTTGGTGGACTCTCAGGTATTGGAGGCCTGGAGGTCCGGGTCGACCTTGAGGGATCAGACCTACATCTACTCCAGGAGCGTGGGCGGATCTTCTGACCTGGTGGTCATAGCCGTCCACCTCAGGAGCGCCTTGTGCACGGGCGACGACGGCTTCGCCGAGGTGGACGGGATCTGGCAGATCTCCGACGAGCCCGATGCCGTCGAGGAGGGGGACGAATACGGGAAGATGACGGTAACCGAGGTCGATCCCGGCGAAATGACGATCAGCATGGCCAACGGCGAGGAGATCCTCCTCAACCCCGACGATGAAATTCACCTGTTCGGGGATATCTGGATCAGGACCGCCGACCAGGATGCGAATGATTCCGTCAACCTCAGATCGGGGCTGCCGGAAGATCCTCTCAGGTTCTACATCTTCGCAGGCGGGCGAGAGCCATCCTGATCGAAGATCCAGAAATATTTTCCTTCAGCTCCGACTTTCCCCAAAGAACAACGGTTATAAGGGATCATATCCACATATTTAACGAGATCTTCATTCCGATAGTGGGTGGTGTTCGCGATGAAGGAAGCCATATTTTATGAAAAACTTGAAGGAGAAGACGTTAGGTGCGGGCTCTGTAACCAGCTCTGCCGCATAAGGCCGGGAAAGAGGGGACTATGCAGAGTCAGGGAGAACCGGGATGGAGTCCTCCAGACCCTGGTCTACGGAAAGCTGGTGGCCATGCACATCGATCCCATAGAGAAGAAGCCCCTCTACCACTTCATGCCCGGCCACCTCAGCTACTCCATCGCCACCGCCGGCTGCAACTTCAGATGTCTCCACTGTCAGAATGCCGATATATCCCAGATTTCGGCCCAGAAGGATTTCATCCCCGGGGAGACGGTCGAGCCGGAGAGGGTGGTGGCGGAGGCCCTCGCCGCCGGTTGCAAGTCGGTGGCCTATACCTACACCGAGCCCACTATCTTCTTCGAGTACGCCCTCGACGTCTCCAGGCTCGCCGAAGAGAGGGGGTTGAAGAACGTCTTCGTCAGCAACGGGTATATGACCGAAGAGGCGACGAGGACGATTGAGCCCTACCTGGATGCGATAAACATCGACCTCAAGGGCGACGACGATTTTTATAAGAAGGTCTGTGGGGCGAGGCTCGATCCGGTAAAAAGGACGATCCAGCTGATGTGGAGCCTGGGGATCTGGGTGGAAGTTACGACCCTCCTCATCCCCGGCTACAACGACTCGGACCAGCAGCTTCGGGAGGCGGCCGAGTTTCTGGCCGGGGTCAGCCCCGATATGCCCTGGCACGTCACCGCCTTCTATCCGACCTACAAGCTGAAGGACGCCCCGCCCACGCCCGCCAGGACCATCAGGCGGGCGGCGGAGATAGGACGGGATGCGGGGATAAAGTACGTATACGGAGGAAACATCCCCGGCGAGGACGAGGACACCAGCTGCCCCGCCTGCGGCGAGACCCTGGTGGAGCGGTTCGGCTTCCGGGTGGCCAGAAACGGGGTGGTGGAGGGGAAGTGTCCGAACTGCGGCCAGGAGGTGGCCGGAGTCTGGTGATCCCCGACCTTCCCTCCCTTATCTCCCTCCGGACTTTTTTCCCATCGATCATTCGGGGAAGCCCGCCGCAGGATCAGAGGACGGCCTTCTTGAAGTTCTCAAAGCCGATCTCGTCGATGAACTCGCCCAGCCTCTTCTTCTCGGCGTGGGCCTTGTAGTAGCCGATCACCTTATCGACCAGGGCGAAGGCCTGGTCGTCGCTCAAGGCCTCGGCCAGCACCAGGCCCAGCCGGGGCTTGCGGGCGGCGTTCCCTCCCACCAGGATGGTCCAGCCCTTGGCGGTGCCCATCAGCCCCAGATCCTTCAGCGCGGGCTCGGCGCAGGAGTTGGGGCAGCCCGAAACTCCGATCTTGAACTTGGAGGGCATCTCCATGCCGTGGTACTTCTCGTCCAGCTTGAGGCCGACTCCCACCGAGTCCTGAAGCCCCCGCTTGCAGAAGGTGGTTCCGGGACAGATCTTGACGCTCCGGACGCAGAGGCCGATGGCCGCCCCCGGCTTCATCCCCAGGTCCGCCCAGGCGCCGTCGAGGTCCTCGGGCTTCAGTCCCACGATGGCTATCCTCTGGGCAGAGGTTATCTTCAGGGCTGCTGCATTGTACTTCTCCGCCACCTCGGCGATCCTCTTCAGCCCCGCAGGGTCGATGATGCCCCCCGCGATGTGAGGGGCTATGGCGTAGGTCTCCTTGTCTCTCTGCAGGATCGCTCCCTTCTCCATAAGATCTTTTGCCATTTTCTTCAACCTCCTTGGTCAATATTCTCTGGCCATATTGCTCAGTCACAATCTTCTCTTTCCATTTCTGCATCCCTGGGTATATCAAGACTATCCAGAGAGCTGCCATCTCGGAGCTACAACCCACAGGTCATGGGCCTGGAGGAGCCCGAAAAGGTCCCCGAGTCCCTCGGCTCAGCTCTCTTTCCCCTCTTTATGGCGTCCTCCACCGCCTCTCTGATGATGTAGCCGGCCTTGTGGAGGATGGTGTCCTTCAGCTCGGGGTCCTGGTCCATGCTGGCGGTGCAGGGGTAGGCGTGGTGGGCCTCGGAGATCCTCTCCCGGAGGTCGGGCTGGTCGGTCTCCAGGCCGGTCATCCTCCTGGCGACGTACCAGGTGGAGCCGCAGGGCGCGCTGCGGACGACGTTGGCGGCGAGGATGGTCTCCTTTCTCGGCCGGCTCTCCTGAGTGACGATCTCGATTTTGGGCTCGCCGAAGTGGGCCTTCTCCATGAAGGCGTTTATGGCGGGGGTGGCGGGATCGGGCGCGAGAGCGCAGAAGGGCTTGGCGAAGGCGGCCTCCAGCCCGATCCTTCTCGCCTCCTCGGTGAGCTGGGTTCGCAGCCCCAGGGGCAGCTCCTGGGGCCGTTCGGATCCCCCGATGATCCCGCCATACCCCCTCTCTTTGAGGACGGGGAGGAGGCCGAAGATGATGTCCGGATGGACGTTGACCACGATGGCGATCTCCGCCTGGGGGATATCCTTTGGGATGTAGGGCTCGACGTCGTCGATGAAGTCGTCCAGGCTCTCGGGGTCGGGCATCTCCACGATGGAGACCAGATCCTCGGCAAGGCTGTACTTTCCCGACTTGCAGAGGGTACAGGCGTCGCCGCAGGAGATGCAGAAGCCGGAGAAGTTGATCAGGTTACCGATGAGGGTTCTCCCGAACTCGCCATTGTAGAATACATCCACCTTCATGATCTTGCTCCCGGGCGGGCCTGACCAGGCAAACCCGGTCCCCAGGTGTCACACCGCCCATGGTATACTTGATATACTAAGGTATATAGGCGGGAAGGTTTCTCTCTGGATACCATGCAGGAAGGCTGCACCGTCAACAGGACGGTGAGGTACATAGCCCGGAAGTGGACCCTCCTCATCCTCCTGGAGCTTTACAAGGGGCAGGGTCATGCAAGGCGCTTTTCTGAGCTGAAGAGCTGCCTTGACGGGATCACGCCGAAGGTCCTGTCGGCGCGGCTCAAGGAGCTGGAGAAGGAGGGGCTCGTGAAGAGGAGCTTCGACGGCCGGTCCTTCCCCGCAAAGGCGGAGTACTCCCTGACCGAGAGCGGCCTTGAGATCGTGAAGATCGTCAAGGATATGAAGCGCTGGGCGCTTAAGTGGAAGATCACCAACATCGAATGCAGCTGTCAGGACTGCTCCGAGTGCGTGCTGTGAGGCGGTGAGGACCGAGTCAGGAGGACGAATTCCCCGAATCTCCTGAAGCGGAGAAGATCCTCATACGGGTCCGCCCACCCTAAGCTCTCTTCTGACGAAAACGATCGGGCAGGATCTCCTCCAATGCCGTCTTTCTGGCGGGATGGATTTTATAGAAAAGCAGGCAGAAGACCCCTCCCTTTTAAGGGAGGGGATGAATGCCGTCCAATAACCTCAGCCCTTATGTGACAATCTATATATAGCCACAACCACATAAAGATAGAAACGATGATCAAAGCCTACAAGTTCCGCATATACCCGACTAAATCCCAAAAGCGAAAGCTGGAGGACACGTTAGAACTGTGTAGGCAGGTCTATAACAGAACCTTAGCATACCGAAAAGACGCTTGGGAAAAAGATGGCAAATCGGTTTCTAAATATGAGACCCATCAGCTCCTCCCCGATTGGAAACGGGATCGGTCAGAACTCAAAGAGGTGTTCTCGCAAGTTCTACAGGAATGCCAGCAACGTGTAGACCTGGCATTTCAGTACTTCTTCAGACGGGTTAAGAACGGTGAGAATCCCGGCTATCCCAGGTTCAAGGGGAAAGGCCGATACGACAGCTTCACCTATCCTCAGATGGGATTTAAGCTCAAATCAGGCAAGCTATACCTCTCCAAGATAGGCGATGTCAAGATCAAGCTTCACCGAGCGATCGAAGGCAAGATCAAGCGGTGTACCGTCCATCGATACCCGACAGGAAAATGGTTCATATGTCTGACCGTCGAACTCCCCGATCCGGATGTGCCCTTCAATGACGGATCGGTTGTGGGAGTGGATGTCGGTCTCTCCAGTTTCATCACCATGTCCACCGGGGAAAAGATCGATAACCCCCGATTCTTCAGATCTGAAGAGCGAGCTTTGGCTAAAGCGCAAAGGCGGCTATCGAAATGTGCTAACGATACTCCTGAGAGAAGGAAGGCGCTTAAGGCGGTCCACCGAGTCCATGAACGTATCGCGAACAAGCGGTCGGATTTTGCTCACCAACTCAGCAAAACTCTGATTGATAGATTTGGAATAATAGCCTTCGAAGATTTAAACATCAAAAATATGCTTCAAAACCACCATCTGGCTAAGAGCATCTCAGATGCAGCCTGGAGGATGCTAGTAACAACCACCCAAAACAAAGCGGTAGAAGCTGGTTCTGTGGTGGTGCTGGTAGATCCCAGGAACACAAGTCAGATGTGCTCTAGGTGTGGTCTTAAGGTGCCTAAGTCGCTCTCTGATCGGGTCCATGAATGTCCTCAGTGCGGGCTTGTCATGGACCGAGACGAGAACGCGGCGATCAACATTCTGAGATTGGGGCTGCAATCTCTTCGTATCGAATCGATGGAAGCCTTACCCCTTCAGGAGTAGGGAGCAGTCACGGATATGCCTTTCTCAGTGAAGCAAAATTTCCGCCAGGAAGCTCTGGTTTCAAAGTTAAGACGCTCCGGTCCAAAGGGAAGACGTTATTAGTGTCCACATCATTTAAGTCAAGAACGAAGGGCATCTCAGACGATATGGCCCAAGGAGGCGGTCCGATGTTACAGATTGAAGATCTCTGGGTGAGCATAGGGGATAAGCAGGTCCTCAAGGGGGTGAACATGAGCGTGGGGGAAGGGGAGACCCACGCCCTCTTCGGCCCCAATGGCTGCGGGAAGACCACGCTGCTCAGCACCATAGCGGGGATCCCCCGGTACGTGGTGGACAGGGGGACGATCAGGTTCAAGGGGGTGGACATCACCCGAATGTCCATGCACGAGAGGGCCCAGCTCGGGATCGGCATAGCCTTCCAGCACCCGCCCGCCATAAGGGGCCTGAAGGTGAAAGATATGATCAAGCTCTGTAACCCCCAGGCGAACGTGGAGAAGATCCTGGCGGACCTGGACTTCACCGAGTTCGCCGACCGGGAGGTGAACAGGGGCTTCTCCGGCGGTGAGGTGAAGAGGTCGGAGATGGTCCAGCTCCTGGCCCAGGAGCCGGACTTAGTCATGCTCGACGAGCCCGACTCTGGGGTGGACCTGGAGAACATCAAGGTCATCGGGAGGGCGATCAACACCCTCACCCAGAAGGACAAGAAGCCGAGCGCTCGGACCAAGTCCGGGGTGATCATCACCCACTTTGGCCACATCCTCGACTACATGTCCACGGACAAGGCCCACGTGATGATCGCGGGGACGATCGTCTGCTCGGGAGGCCCGAAGGAGATTTTGGAGCAGATCAAGGCCAACGGATACGAGGGGTGCGCAGCATGTCTATGTCCCGTCTAGAGGAGAAGGCGAAGAAGGCTGCAGACAAGAAGGCAGCCCTGGGGACGGATATCGATATCGAGAGCTATGAATCCGAGTCTGAGGATTTCGGGGAGATCGAGGCCCTGGAGATGCTCCCCCAGGACGTCCAGACCGCAGCCCTCAGCGCCGGGGTCAGCCTCTCCGGCGAAGCGGCGGGCGACTACTTCCAGGTGGACCAGTCTCCTGTGCATCGGGGCTCCTCCATGGAGGGGATCGAGGTCATGGACATCGCCTCCGCCCTCAAGGAGCACAGCTACCTTGAGGATTACTTCTGGAAGCTTGTCCCCATTGACACAGACAAGTACACCGCCGACGTGGGTATGCACCCCCCGGCAGGCTACTTCATCCGGGCACGGCCCGGCACCAAGACCGTCTTCCCGCTCAAAACCTGCCTCTTCATGGGGGGCAAGAACAAGCGGCAGAGGGTCCACAACCTGGTCATCGCCGAGGAGGGGTCCGAGCTTCACATCATCACCGGCTGCACCACTCCCTCCCACGCTGGTCGGGGGCTCCACCTGGGGGTCTCCGAGGTCTACGTCAAGAAAGGGGCTCACGTAACCTTCACCATGGTACACAACTGGGGTGAAGAGGTGGAGGTAAGGCCCCGGGGTGCAAGCCTGGTGGAGGCGGGAGGTTCCATCTCCGAGAACTACATCACCCTCACCCCGGTCAAGAGCCTCCAGGCCTTCCCCACCGCGACCCTCGCCGGCGAGGGGGCGATCGCCACCTTCAACACCATCATGTACGCTCGTAGGGGCAATATCGATATCGGAAACCAGACCATCCTCGCCGCCCCCTACACCAGCGCCGAATCGATATCAAGGGTCGTATCCACCGGCGGCGAGATCATCAACCGGGGCCGGATGGTGGGCAAAGTCCCCGACATACGAGCCCACGTCGAGTGCGTCGGCCTCATCCTCACCGAGAAGGGGAGGATCTACTCCATCCCCGAGCTGGACGGCTGGTGCGGAGGCCTGGACATGTCCCACGAGGCCGCCGTGGGCAAGATCTCCCAGGTGGAGCTGGAGTACCTGATGGCCCGGGGCTTATCCACCGATGAGGCTACGAGCGTCATCGTGAGGGGCTTCCTCGACGTCGAGATCAAGGGGCTACCTCCGGCTCTTAAAGAGGAGATCCAGAAGATCACCAAGCTCGAGGAGATTCACGGGGGCTCCTGAGGCGCGGGCTCAGGGCCGTCGGCTTTTCGTGAGATCTTCGAGGCCTCGGGAGAAGGGACAGCGATCATGGCCCAGGGAGAGCTGGGAGGCGATCTCTACGGGGAGGTCGTCCCGGTTCGTTTCGGTGACCACGAAGAGCCGGAACTCCTCCCGGATCCTCTCCGCCAGGGGGTGGCCGGACTTGAGATGGACGACCGCGAGGATCGGCTTTTCGGACTTCAGGGCCGCCTCCACCGCCTCGACGAAACCATCGGAGAATAGCTCCATCGGACCCACTTCGTCGATAACCACCAGATCCGCCTCCCGGACCGCCCGATCGATCGCTTTCGCCCCGACCTCTTCGAGGTAGGTGAGGTTGACCCGGTACCTCCCCAGCATCGGTCCTTCCCCTGGTCCCTCCCCTGGACCTTCCTCCTCGGCCGAGGCCAGGGTTCCCACCTGGCCGGTCAAAAGGTCCAGCAGCTCGAAGCCGACTCTTCTGCCGCCAGCGCGGACCTCCCGGGTCAGGACCCCGCCCGCCCGGCAGCCGAGCCGGTCGAGGACCCTCCTCACCAGGGTGGATTTTCCTGCGCCTGGGAAACCGGTTACGGCAACTCTTTTGGACATATCTCTGACCTCACCCGCTCTACGAACCTGCTGAGGCTCTCCACGTCCTTGATCTCCCGGCGGACCATTCGCTTCAGCCGATCTCTGGTATCCAGGTCGACCCTGGCGCCGGCGGACCGGAGGTGGAGGGCCATCTTTCCTGCCAACTCCTCCCCCGCCCGGTCCCAGTCGGTGAGGACGACGACATATCCGAACTTTTGAGCCGCCTCCTCGGCCACCTCCAGGGCGGGCCTCCGGGCGGCCCGGACGATGGCCCCATCGATCCCCAGGTCCCGGAGGGATCGCTCGTCCCTCTCCCCCTCGACGATGATCGCCGCCCCCTCCTCCGAGGCCTCGACCAGCTCTGCCACCAGCTCCTCCAGGGATTGGGGGTCGAGGCTTGGCCTTCTCGGCCTGGGTCCGCGGCCGCCTTTAGCCCTCCCGCTCATGGGATCGAGATCTCCTCCCCGGCCAGCCTCCTCTCGGCCTCGTCCGCATCGACCCCCAGGACAAAGACCAACTTTCGAGAACTCTTCTGGCCGGCTGCAACCTGGACCCGATCGGCGCTGATCTCGAAGAGATCGGCAAGGGCCCGTTCCAGCTCTCGATTGGCCTTGCCTTTCGTCGGCCTCTCTGTGAGCTTCGCCTCCAGAGCCTTTCGCCAGGGGTTGAAGCCGGAGGGTACGAGGAGGCTCGTCGACCCGGGGGCCACCTCAAACCTGATGAGGACCCCCCGGGGATGGGGATCGATGGCCTCCCGGATCCGGTGGGGTCCGATCATAAGGAGAAAGAGGCATCCGGAGCGACTTAAAGCTTGCTGCCGGGCGGAGATAAACGACAAGCTCTCCAACCACCGACCCAAAAATCGCAGCTGGGGGCAATATTAAAATAACCTTGAGACCATTGCCACCAAGGTTTTCATGCAGATTAGGCAAGTTGTCGTCCTGGCAGATGAATCTTCAGAGGTGAACGATCTTCTCCCCCGCCTGGAGGAGATGGGGCTTTCAGTTCGGAGGTCCAGCGCCTCCGATATCCTGGGAGAGATCGCCTCAGTCGAGGGGGGCTGGTGGGGCGGGCCCGACCGCCTCGTCCTCTGCGATGAGAGCTTCGACCTCCTTCCCTTTGCATCTACGATCATCGGAGCAGCGGTCAAGAACGGCTGCGGAGTCCTCCTGGGTTCGGCAGAGTTGGGCAGGGTCCTGGAGGATCTGGGGGCCTCAGGCGGCCTTTCCGAGGCGACGAGGAGGGAGCTCGCCGCCGAGGCCTTATACCGGTGCATATCCAGGGAGGCGGAGAGCCTCCGATCCCTCCAGGGGGAGGGTCCTCGCTACCTCGTCCAGACCTATGAGAAGTTCCAGGATCTGAGATACGGGGAGAACTGGCACCAGAAGGCCTCTTTATACTCGAAGCCCTCCGGTCTGGGCCTCCATCGGGCCCCCAAGCTCTGCGGCAAGGAGATGTCCTACAACAACGTCGTCGACGCCGAGGCGACCCTGGAGATGCTGATCGACCTCGTGGAGTACGACGGGGTGAGGGAGGACCGGACCCTGGCGGTGATCGTCAAGCACGCCAACCCCTGCGGCGTGGCCTACGGCAGAGACAGGATTGAGGCCTACCAGAGGGCCCTTGCCACCGATCCCAAGAGCGCCTTCGGCGGGGTCATAGGCTTCTCCGAGCCGGTGGACGCCAGCCTCGCGGAGGAGATGCGCGACCACTTCATCGAGGTCCTTCTGGCGCCGGGGTATGATCCTGAGGCTCTGGAGATCCTCCGGGAGAAGCCCAACCGGAGGATCCTGGACGTCAGCGAGCATCTTTCCGGCCGGGATCGGATTTACCAGGGGAGCTCGTCTCGAAGCGTCTTCGGGGGGTTATTGGTCCAGGATTACGACACCGGGGATATACTGAACTGGAAGACGGTGACGGAGCGGGCCCCCACCCCCTCCGAGACGATGGCGCTGCGCTTCGCCTGGAAGGTGACCAAGTACGTCAAGTCCAACGCTCTGGTCTACGCCACCACAGATCAGACCATCGGGATCGGTTCGGGTCAGGTCTCCAGGGTGGACTCGGCCCGGTTCGGGGCCGAGAAGGCCCAGGAGCACGGGCTGGAGACGAGAGGGACCGTTGCCGCCACCGACTCCTTCTTTCCCTTCCGGGACGGCCTCGACCGGACCAGTGAGGCCGGGGCCACCGCCGTCGTCCATCCGGGCGGCTCCATCAGAGATTCTGAGGTGATCGAAGCTGCAAACGAACACGGGATGGCCATGGTCTTTACGGGCATGCGCCACTTCAGACATTGAAGCTGAATCGACTTTGAAGGCCAAAGCTCCGATGACCGGGTTCAGCCCGACGGGGGCTCTGATCTCTCTTGCCGTTCTGATCCTCGCCCTGGGGGGGACGGCCTCCGGCGAGACGATCTTCGCCTCCGGCGACCTCCAGGCGGCGATCGACGGGGCAGCGGCCGGAGACACCCTGATCGTCTCCGCCGGTGAGTACGAGCCCTTCACCGTGGAGAAGACCCTCACCATCCAGGGCGTCGACCGCCCTTCGGCTCGAGCCAAGACCCAGGAGCCGGCCATCACCATCAGGGCCGACGGGGTCAGGATCACGGGCTTCAAGGTGGAGGGGGTCCCGAAGAACCAGGACGACAAGTTCAGATACTACATGGACCTGGAGACCCGAAAGCCCCAGTACTCCCTCAACCAGCCCAACTCGGGCGTCCTGGTGGACGGGGACGACGTGGTCCTGGAGGACCTGGCGGTGGAGGGGTCGCAGGCCGGCATCCTGGTCAAGGATGTCAGGAACGTCTCCATAGTCAACTCGTCGTTCTTGCGATGCCAGACCGGGCTTGAGATCCAGGAGTGCATCGGCGGCAGGATAGAGGGGTCGGTCTTCCGGGAGTGCGAGAAGTACGGGGCCTACCTCGAAGGCTCCGAAGATCTCTCCATCAGGATGAACCAGGTCGCGGGCAACTCCGGAGCCGGGATGCTGCTGAAGGAGTCCGCCGGCTGCTCCATCGAGAAGAACGAGTTCGCGGAGAACTGGCACGGACTCTTCCTCTGGAACTCCTCCTTCTGCCGGCTGGTGGAGAACGACGCTGATCGGAACGTCTACTACGGAATCGTCGTCGCCTCGGGGTCGAACAACACGATCCTGAACAACAGCGCCGCCAAGACCGGCGGAGGCGACCCCGTCCTCCAGGGGATAGGGATCAGCATCCAGGAGAACAGCACCTACAACCTGGTGGCGGGTAACGTCCTGGAAGAGAACCTCAACGGTCTGGACCTGATGAGGGGATGCAGGTTCAACCTGATATTCGCAAACCAGATCTCCGACAACAGCAACGGGATCCGGCTGGACAAGAACGAGAACAATCTGGTATACAAAAACAACTTCAGGGGCAACCTCATCACCGGCTACGACAACGCCAGCCACAACTTCTGGAACGGCTCCGTCGGGAACTACTACGACGACTACTCCGGGCGGGACCGGGACGGCGATGGGACGGGGGACGATCCCTACTGGATACCGAAAGGCAGCAGCTGCGCCGTCGACTGGCGGCCCCTGATGGAGCCCGCCGACCTGGAGGTGGAGCTCGTGGCTGCCCGGGAAGATCTGGCCCGGTACGCCACCTACGACCCCGCCGACGACCTCGCCTACAAGATAGAAAACGATACCATCGTGATCGGATCGAAGCCGCCCAGTACCGATAAGTGGTGGGACTAGGTTCCGATCTTGAGGGGCTCGGTGATGGACCTGAGGGTGGCGATGGCCGAGAGGGCGGCAAGATAGCTGGTCTTGGGGTTCCTCGGCGAGGGGACGTTCTCGACTCTGGTGGTTATCCGTCCGAAGTCCCCCTCGGCCGTGATCTGGTGGATGTTGACCTCGATTTCGGGGTCTGCCACGATCCTGACCATCACCCTGGACCCCCGGGCGGTGAGGCTCAGGGTCGCGGCGACGTTGACGTTAGCGGGGAAGGCCAGGACCGCCTCTTCGGCGGGCCCCTCGAATATCACCGTGGGCTCGGAGATCCCCTCCAGGTCGATCTTCTTCTCCTCGATGTAAGGCGCTCCGGCGAACCCTTTCGGGTTCTTGGTGGTGGTGAGGGTGACGAGATCGATTCTTCCCGCCCCCGCAGACTTCAGGCCGTCAAGGCCGGATATCGCCCCCGAGGGGAGGTAAACCCGGCAGCCGCGATCTCTCGCCAGCCCCTCCACCATCCGATAGAGACCCGGGTCCAGGAGAGCACCGACGGACATGATCATGAGGTCTCTTCCCCGATCCAGGGCGGCCTTCGCCACTCCGGCAACCGCCCTCTGAGACGCCGCCTCCACCACGAGCTCGGACCTCTCCACCAGTCCCTCCAGGTCCAGGAGGCTCGGCTTTTTCTCAAGACCGCCGACCAGCTCCCTCGCCTTCTCTTCGTTGCGATCGAAGATCGCCACCAGATCAGCCGCGACATCTCCGCGGTCTATGGCCCTTGCGATCTCCAAACCGATCGCGCCACAGCCAACAAGCCCTATCTTCAGAACCATCGGAGCCTATAAATCGATGAGACAACAAAACTTTTGCGGTATGCTATCCTCTGAGCTGGAGCGGTTGGTGAGAGAAGACCTGGGGCCCATGGACGACTCAAGCTCAATAGTTCCAGAAATTAATGCTAAAGCTGTGATCCTGTCCAGGGAGAAGTGCGTCGTTTCAGGGCTGGAGGAGGCCGACGATATTCTCAATTATTTTAATCTGTCCGGAGAACGGCTGGTCCCGGAGGGGGCGGAGGTGGACGCGGGCTCGAGGGTTCTGGAGATCCGGGGGCTGGCCAGGGGGATCCTCCAGGCCGAACGGCTGGTCCTGAACTTCATGAGCCGGATGAGCGGGATATCCACCCTGACCCGGCAGTGCGTCAGCCGGGCGGGGGAGGTAAGGGTCGCCTGCACCCGGAAGACCACGCCCGGCTTCCGATCCTTCGAGAAGAGGGCGGTGGTGGTGGGCGGGGGCGATCCCCATCGGTTCGACCTTTCAAGCTCCGTGATCATCAAGGACAACCACCTCAAGCTGATGAGCCTCGAAGAGGCGATTGGAGCCGCGAGGCATCGGGCCAGCTTCACCAAGAAGATCGAGGTGGAGGTGGAGGATCTGAAGGACGCGGTGAAGGCGGCCCGCCTGGGGGCGGACATAATAATGTTCGACAACATGAGCCCAGACCGGATCCGGGAGGGGGTTCATCTCCTGAGAGAGGAGGGCCTGCGGGACCGGGTCCTGCTGGAGGCGTCGGGGGGGATAACCCCTGAGAACCTCCCCGAATATGCATCATCGGGGATTGACGTAGTCTCCATGGGTGCCCTCACCAGGTCGGCGAGATGGATCGACTTCAGCCTGGAGATAGAGGGCTGATCCCGGAAGGATCGTTGATAACGACAGTAAACGTTATATCGATCGTTAAATTAACCAGGTCCAAGTTCGGTGAGTTGGAAATGCGACTGATCTATCTCTTGATGCTCGCTCTCGTGGCGATCCCCATCATCCTCGCGCCGACGGCGGTGGCCGCTTCCGACGACGAAGAGGAGGATGAAGAGGAGGAGATCATCTCCCGGGAGTTCTCCCTCAGGGTCGGCGAAGGGGTCAAGATCGGAGACTACCGGGTGGAGCTGCTAAGCGTAGTATCGGTGATCGACGGGCTGGTGGAGGTGAGGGCCTGGAAGAGGGTCAGCGACTTTGAAGACTGGAGGGTGATGGAGGACTTCAGGGACGCCAACTTCGACGAGGGGGCGGAGGACGGGGGCCTGACCCTCACCGTGACGGAGATCTTCGACGAGGATACGGTCAGGATGAGGGCGGAGTACAGGTCCGATTACGGATACCCCCAGAAGTACGTCACCGAGAGGGCGATGGCCCCCAAGAACCTGCCGAAGCTGGAGGTTTCGTCGACCCTGGATAGAACCGATATCAGCGCAGGAGACGAGGTAAAGGTTACGATCACCGTGACCAATGCCGGAAACGACACCGCCCGGGACGTCCTGATCCAGGACTCTCCGCCTCTGCCCTCGTTCAGGTATGTGGCGGGATACCCTCCCAAGATCAAGAGCGCCCTGGAACCCGGCGAGACCGATACCGCCGTTTACTCCATGGTGGCGGCCGCTGAGGGGATGGTGGAGATCCCGGCGGCAGTGGCACGGTACTCCGACTCCAAGTCGACGGTCGCCACGGCGAGCTCTCAACCCCTCACCGTTGAGATCAGACCTCAGAGGAGGCCCGACCTGGTTATTGAGGTCGGCCCTCCCGGGCCCATCGGATATGGTGGACTGGGGACGGTCAACGTCACCATCAGAAACGAGGGCGATGCCTCCGCCTACAGGGTGGAGCTGGAGGCCGAGATCAAGCCCGAAGAGGGGCTGGAGATCGTGGATGGCGGCCTGGAGGAGAGCTTCTTTGAGCTGTTGCCTCAGGGATCGGAGAGTTATGCAGCGACCGTTCGGGGGTCCCGGAGCGGAAGCTATGAGATCGACCTCGCGGCCCGTTTCCAGAGCGACGGGGGCATGATGCACGAGGAGACGGGCTTTGAGGTGACAGTCCTGGAGAGGGAGTACAAGTTCCTATATTACGTTCCCATAGTGCCCGTGATCATAGTGGGGGTCTGGCTCTTCAGAAGGTACCGAGAATATAAATATTAAGTTGGATTCATATGGCACATCGGATGAGACGAGCCCAAGAGCCCGATGGACGGGCAGATCACGCCATCATAACGCCGCCTGGCGCCGGTATGACGCCTTTGCAATAAAGTTATCTGGACTGAGATATATGTTGAACGTACTGATGCTGGGGATCGGCCAGTGTGGGAACCGGATACTTGACGCCGTCAACAGAGAAGCCTTCGGCGGGTCCACCAGGCTGACCAAATACTATTCTCGGCAGAAGTTTCCCAGCAGGGTTGAGACCCTGGCCATCAACACCGCCGTCAACGACCTCAAGGAGATGAAGTTCACCGCCGCCAAAGATCGGCTCCACGTCCCCAACCTCCACGGGGTCGGAGCCAATCGGGGCATAGGAAAGCAGGGGTTCTGGGACAACCGCGAGATGATCATGGACGAGATCGAGCGGAGGGGGGACTTCGACGTCGCCTTCGTGATGACCTCCGCCTCCGGAGGTACGGGGTCCTCCTTCACCCCCCTGGTGGTCCACGAGCTGAGGGAGCGGTACAAGAAGATCACCGTGATCCCCATCATGGTCCTACCCTTCAGGGAGGAGGGGTCGATCTACCTCCAGAACGCCGCCTTCAGCATGAGAGACCTCATGGAGGTGGAGTCCGATGGGATCATCCTGGTCGACAACCAGTACCTGAAGCGGCTGAGCGGCGACATCAAGACCGCCTACGACAAGATCAACACCATGGTGGCGGAGCGGCTCCTCTTCCTCATCGAGTCCTTGGACAGCGAGATGCTCTCGGTCACCGACCTCGGCGACTTCAAGACGGTGATGAAGGGCGGCCTGGGGATGGGGACCCTCGGCTTCTACGAGTCGGACAAGAAGACCGCCTCCCTCACCTCGGCCATCGAGAGCTCCCTCAAGCCGTCGGGGCTCCTCTACCCCGCCAACGTCTACGAGGACGCCGCGAGGGCGATGATCATCATCCAGGGGTCGAAAGACTCCCTCGAGGTCGACGAGATCACGAAGTCCGTGGAGAAGCTCTCGGCCAAGATCGGCCAGGTCTTCAAGGGGATCGTGATAAAGAAGGGGAGGCCCAAGATCCTCTCGGTCTTCACCCTGGAGCAGGTCCCCGACCTGGAGATGCTCTACGCCCAGGCCGCCCAGGCGATCCAGGAGGAGAAGAGCAAAAAGACCAGGGCCAAAAAGCAGCTCGACGACGCCTTCGCCTACATCGAGGATCTCGAGGAGGTCTACTAGACCCTTTCCAGGCAGGATCTGGGCGGGAGGCGTCGGATCGGTGGCCAGGTCGTTATTAGATTATTCTGCCCTCTTTTCGATTTTCTCTTCTACCTGCCGCTTACTTCGCTTTCCGTCGAAAGGAAGGTGCCATCATATCTTCTCGTAGTCTCCGGTGAAGCGTCTCCTGGATCAGCGTCCTCATACTCGGCCAGAAGTCAATCGCCCGGTGACGGCCCGCCTTTGATCCGTGTGGTTGGCCGATATCCATCGACGGTCCCGTGGTCCAGCCGGTCGGTGCGAGCTCATTGATCGAGGTGGGCGAGCCGGCGGAGTGCGAGTCCACGGCCTGTGGGCTGTGGAGCCCGCCCAACTGGGAGTTCGAGTACGTCGGAAGCCGCGCGGGCGACCTTCCTTGCCCAGATCTGAGCTGATCGATCTGACCACTGAAGGAGGGCCTTGACCCGCGGCCTGAACGGGCGCGGGCACCCTTCTCGCTCAATCTTTTTCGCGCCATCTTGGCATCGGCCTTGATGCGCAACAGATAAAAATCAGGTCGCTTGTTTTTTTGCTGATTATCGAGGGGTCTTCACCCATATAGGTTGAAGTATGGACCCAATCGGCTTTGCTTCACCTTGCAGCAGAGCTGCAGATCATCCTATTGCTGCTCATTTTGCGTCCCAGCTATGGGGATGCTTTCGGCAGGATGAAATGGAAAAATTGAGATGTTCAATGTCATTGTAGTTATATTATTATATCAATTATTAGTCGGTTATTTTGAAAATTATCGCAGCCGGCACTGGGGTATTCTACTATCCGAATGCGACCTAAGAATTATTAAACGAAAAATTCAAATATCATTTCTTAGCATATATCTAATCCGAGTAGCTTCAGACCGCGATGGAGGGGTAGATACGGTCAGTTCTGACTTTGAGGATGACTTTGAGCGCGGCGATCTAATGCAGTGGAGCGTTGATCTCAATTTTAAATCCGACTCTCTGGGGGCAGACCTCTATTCGCTTTTCCATCGCGATGTTTCTCCAGGCTGCCATCTCGATGATACGATCGTCCATGATGCGGGCAAGTTGCCTGGCTCGGTCAACCCCCAGCGTTTTTGGCGAAAGGATTGCGAGATGTCCACGACAAATTCGGAATCAAACCTGAAACTGATCAAGGTTGCCGGGCGCTATCCGTATCCGGATCTTTTGCTTGAAGGCAGGAGTTTCAGCGGCACCATCTGGATAAACGGCACGGCTGGTGCCGACTCCGCCAAGGTCGGCATCGAAGAAGTTTTGGAGCGAATCAAATTATCGGCTCATAAAGGAGGCTTAGGTTTATGACGATCAGAGGGAGATTGAAGGGGAATAAATTGGGGATCATCGAACTTGAATTTGGTCCATTCTCAATGGCATTGATACTATTCACTTTATTTGCAGCCGTGCTTTTCATATCTCCTTCGGTTGGAGAGCCCGATATAAATATCTCTAAAACTGTGGTTCCCGGAGAAATTCTGCCTTGTGAGAATGCGACGATATGGATCAACGTCACAGCGACGGGAGAGCCTTACGAGGTTCCTCAACCTATATGCGTGATGCTTGTCCTCGACATGTCGAGCAGCATGAGCGGCGAATATAATGACAAGACCACCGTTGAATACATAAAACAAGCAGCAAAGGTCTTCATAGGCAATGTCAATTTCTCCCAAGACAGTGTTGGAATTGTCAGTTATGGTAACACTGCACAACTTCTGCAACCGCTCATAAATAATCCGGCAACCTTGAACGCCACAATCGACGGCTTAGACGATACACCTGGAAGTCAGTTTAATCCTTATTATACCAATATGGGTGAAGGCATAAGACGAGCCCAAGTTGAACTCCAGAACTGCGTTGAAGGATCTGTACCCATCATGATTTTGTTCACAGATGGCGTGCCAACTGCTTATGGCGACCCACGGATCACGTGCAACGCTTGTCCAACTTCTGATACCACCTGTACCCTATACGCGAGAAATTGGGCAGAATGGGCAAAGAACAACGGTACGACAATTTTCACGGTAGGTTATTTCAACGGATTCTGTGGCAGCGCATGGTATCAGTGTGACCCTCCATGCACCCAAACAATCAACCTAGCTAAGGACATTCTCACCGATGCTGCGAGCAAGCCTGAGTATTTCTTTGAGGCTCCCACACCTGAAGATCTTGAGGGTATTTATGCCAATGTATCCAAGGTGATAAACGATATCGCCGCCTCTAACATCAAGATAATGGACTACCTTGCTCTGGGCATCATAAACCAGGATGGAACAGGCGATCCGGTCCAGTTCACTATATCTACAATCTCTATCAACGAGAGCTGGAACAACTCGATCAACATAACCTCCAATATGACGGGCGATTACCTTCCGACCAATGAGAATATTTCTTATATCCAGTATACGCTTCCGAATGGGACCCAAGTAACCCAGAATCTTACAACGCCCGAAGCTGTTCCCAAGATATACGTGCTGGATTCCGACTTCGAGATAAATAAAACCGCCGAATACTATGGGTATCCGGATCCAGCGATACCAGGCGCACAGATCAACTATACGATCTGGATAAACAACACGGGGAACGTCAATCTGACCAACCCCATTATCATTGACAGCCTTTACAGCGTATATTTACCGGGCAACAAGACCGGTGACGACCAGGGTCCTGGCGTCCTCAACGTATCTGAGAGATGGAAGTACGTCTTTAATGTCACCCTATCTCCAAATCCCGGCCCCTGGATCAACAATACCGTAACAGCCAACTTCACCGACCCATGCGGCTACCACGTCAATAGGAGCGATTGGGCCAACATCTCGACCGCATGCTGCATCTCAGGAATGAAGACGGTGCCGGAAGGTGAATCGCCAGCCGGTTTCGTCATCCAGGTCAGAAACCTGACCACCGGCCAGGTTGTAGCGACCAACGAGACGAACGAGACTGGCTACTGGAAGATCTGCGGTCTAGCTCCAGGTAACTACAACGTGACTGAACAGCCGAAACCCGGCTGGAGCCTGAACACCCAGGTCTATGATATCTCGATCCCTCGCGACTGCGGCAAGGACACCTTCGTCTTCGATAACGTTCCCTGCTGCATCTCGGGGACCAAGAGGGTTCCTGCCAACCGTTCGGCCGCCGGATTCGAGATCGAGCTCAAAGACTCGAACGGGACCGTGGTGGCCAACGCCACCACCGACTCCAACGGTAGCTGGTCGATCTGCGACCTGGTTTCCGGGAACTATACTTTGATCGAACGGCCCCGACCCGGCTGGACCCCGAACGACCAGTTCTACAACGTCACCATCCCCCT